>JGI24109J20143_1000423_pt1 | contig 9912 bp, 10 predicted proteins | sample Subbio11_8B_AprC_FD_20143 | JGI IMG/M metagenome (IMG submission 20143) | reverse complement strand
GCGCGCGACCTCGCTTCCAGCTTCAACCACCTCTACGGCCCGCACTTCACCCTGCCCGAGGCCGTGGTCGAGGCCCAAGTGGCCACCCTGCCCGGGCTCGACGGGCGCAAGATGAGCAAGAGCTACGACAACACCATCCCACTGTTTGCGCCGCCCGAGCAGCTCAGAAAACTGATCTTTGGCATCGTCACCGACTCGCTGGCGCCGGGCCAGCCCAAGCAGACCGAGGGCTCGGCGCTGTTCCAGATTTACCAGGCCTTTGCCAGCGCCGACGAAAGCGCCGCGCTGGCGCGCGCCTATGCCCAAGGCATAGGCTGGGCCGAGGCCAAGCAGCTGCTCTACGAGCGCATCGAGGCCGAAATCGCGCCGCTGCGCGCGCGCTATCTCGAGCTCATGGCACGCCCGCACGAGGTGGAAGCGCTGCTGCAAGCCGGCGCCGCCAAAGCCCGGCGCAGCGCCACCCCCTTTGTCCAGCGCCTGCGCCATGCGGTGGGGCTGCGGCCGCTGGTGGCGGCGGGTGCGTTGGGCGTGGTTGCCAGCGCGGGTGCGGTTGGCAGTGCCGGTTCGGGTGCTGCCGCGGCGGGGGATGATGATGCGGCGGCCTTGGCTGGTGGCGGCATGGCGGCCCCCGCAGCAGCCAACGCCCCTGCCAGCAAGCCCGCGCTGCCCAGCTTCAAGCAGTACCGCGAGCCCGACGGCCGCTTTGCCTTCAAGCTCACCGACGCACGCGGCCAGCTGCTGCTGCAAAGCCTAAGCTTTGCCACCCCCCAAGAAGCAGCACAAGCCATCGCCCGCCTCAAAGCCGCCGGCTACAGCGCCTGCCCCGAACTGCACCCAGTGCTGCAGCTGGGTGCAGGCACTGCAAGCCCCGCAGTGGGTGCGGGTGCAGCCCAAGCCGCCGACGCCGCCTTGGCCGCACTGCGCGAAGCCGCTTAACGCGCCGCACCCCAGACCCTCTAGGGCTTTTGTGGGGTCGCTAGCGGCCCCGGCAGCCCGCTGGCCCGCCAGGGCCCTGCCAGGGCCCGGTTTTGAGCCTGCTACAATCACGGGTTCGACACGCGGAGAGATGGCAGAGTGGTCGAATGCGCCGGACTCGAAATCCGGTATGCGGTCATCCGCATCGAGGGTTCGAATCCCTCTCTCTCCGCCAAATCAATGAGTTACAAAACTTGGCTTCAAATTACAACAGGGTTTAGTCAAGTATGTATGCGCAGCGTATGCGTTTTGGGGCAACCCAAAACACCTGCAAGTCAAGCCTGCCAAACCCTTAGCCCACAGGCGCAGCGGCAGAGCAAGCCAAGATCGCGCTGCATACGGGGCGCATACGCGGCGCGCCTAGTGACTCTAGGCCTGAGCAGCCAGCGCCAATGCTGGCACCACCCCTAGTCTGCAAGCTGCAACGCTGCTGCGCGCCTAGGTAAGGGCCGGCGCAAGCGCCGGGGGCTTGGGGGCAGGTGTCGATGGCAGGGCAGGCCCGCAACATGGGCACCAGCGCAGGCGCAAGCCTCAGAATCGCAGCCAGCGAGCGGCGGTTGCTTGTCCATTTAGCGTCACACCGTAATAATAATGCCTGATTTATCATAACGCGTTACGCTAATTGCCACTAGGCGCCGCCGTTGCCCAGCCCTTGAGCGCATGGCGGCTTGGCTTGCGGCTCGATTAGAGGCTCTGCAAGCGCTTTTCATGCGCCGTGGCTACCGAGGCCCAACCGCACCCCAAAAACGCCGCCAGCGCGGTTCTGGCGGGCCTTTGCAAGCGTTGAGCGCTGGACTTGGCTCAAGGTTTGGCAGATACCGACACCTGCACCCAAGCCCCCGCGCGAAGCGCGGCCAAAGAGCAGGCGTACGGAGGGGCTGGTTTTTGAGATATGCTCAAAGTGAAACGAAGCAAAAAAGCCGCCCAAAAAAAGAGCCGCCCCAAAGAAAGGGTTGGAAGAAAAAAGGCTCAAAGGTTGAAGTGCCTTTGAGGAAAAAACAAACCGGCAAGGCCAGCCCGACGCCCAAAAGGCGGCGGGGCTGTGCCGCGCATGCTGGGGAATCTTGGAGATTCTTGGGTGGAACCCGTTTTTCACTCTGCGGGCGGGTAGAGTTACTACGGCGAATGGGTAGAGTTACTACGGCGAATGGGTAGAGTTACTACGGTACAGCCGGGTAGAGTTACTACGGCAAAAGATCCCACCAGCGCGGCATCTGGCGGGCCTGTGGCGATCCCCCAGCGCTGGCCTTGCTCAAGGTTTGGCAGATACCGACACCTGCCCCCAAGCCCCCGCGCGAAGCGCGGCCAAGGAGTAGGCGCTCGTGGGTTTTCTTTTTGAGGGGTGTTTGGCTGTTCGCGGGGCATGACCAGAGCCCCAAGCGCCGGTCAGGCCCCGCGCTGACAGTCCTGAAGGGCCTGTTAATACTGCTTAACCAGTCAAAAATCGGGCGGCTGTGGGACGCTATCGGGCGGCTGTGGGACGCTATCGGGCGGCTGTGGGACGCTATCGGGCGGCTGCGGGACGCTATCGGGCGGCTGCGGGACGCCTTTTGGTGGTTGCGAGGCTTCATCGGGCGGCTGTGGGACGCACCGCCTAACTCTGCTGCCGTCTAGAACAACACCGAGCTCCAGCAGCCCCGCGACATCTTCTTTGAGCCTGAGCCGTGCATTTCGCATGCCCTTACTTGCCAGTGTCCCCGCCACCGCTTCTATGAGCGTGTCGACATGCCAGCCGCCCCGCGGCTCTGCGCTGTGACTCAAAATGTGCCGCGCCACCGCCTGACTGATCCCGCACTTCAGCCGCGCGATCGGTGCCGGGTTGTAGTAGAGCCTCAAATCGTCTTTGAGCAACATCACATAAGCCGCGCCCAAGCGTACTTGCCACATCGCGCGCGTGCCCGTCCCGCCGTTGAGCGGGTTTGGCCTAGTCATTTTTGATTCAATGACGCTATCGATCAGATGTCCCATCGCGCGCATTTTTGGCGTCCTTATCTCGATGATCGCGGCCATACACTCGTCGAGTAGCACCCACAGCTGCTCGTGCGAGTAGCCGCTATCAGACAGCATCCGTCGCACCCGCGCCGGGTCAACCAGCAACTCCAAGCCGCCGCTCGCCATGCGCCTTTTTTCAGCGTGGTACATGATTGTGTCTATCACGTCTGCGTGGCGCTGCCCGAGTTTTCCTTTGACCCGGCAGCGCCCGTAGGACGTAGTCATCCATTCGCCGGTGCGCAGCGTCGGGCGCTGGCTGGGCTGGTAAAGCGCGACGCGCGATTGCGCCGCAGTGCTGGTGGGCGTCACAGCGTTTCCGCGTTCGTTTTTCGCGCGCCGCGCGGCAGACGCCGGGCGATCCGGCGGCGGGCGGGTAAGGTCAAGCATGGTTTGGGTTCCTCGAAAGTTGGTCACACCTACAGGGACGCGGACTGGAACAGGCCACAACTTTTTCGATTCACCCGGGCCAGCACGGCCCCAAACGCTCAGGAGCCAGCCGCTGTCTTGGCTTCAGCCGCCCGCAGCCGGTCGGCATAGCCCTGCTTGATGGCAGTAACCAGCGAATCGCAAATGTCTTGCTTGCTGGGGGCGGCATAGGGCCTGCTTGGATCCCAAAACACCCACTTCTCAACCAACCCCTCTTCAATAAGCATGTGCGCTTGCGGCACCGTATCCAAGTACGCAGCGGCAATCTCGTTGAATTGCTTTGCGGGGATGGAGTTACCGCCAATCTCAAGCGGGCGACTCAGAATCGCCCCTATCTTCTTCACCCCCTCAACCGCTGCCTTGGACACTATTGAGTCATCAGGCTTGAGCCAGCCCTTGCGCACCCGCAGCGCAGCAAGCAAGGTCGGGTCAGTAGGCTCAGGCGCGGCAGCTTGCAAGGCCCGCAACTGCTCCAGCCTCTCGCCGTCAGTAATGCCAGCAGCGGCAGGCTTTTGAGCCGGGGCAGGCACTGGCGCTGGCGCGGCGGGAGGTGCAACCGGCGCGGGCGCGGGCGCGGCAACAACAGGAGCGGGTGCAGGTGCAGGTGCAACCGCCACAGCCACCGGCGCAGCGCTGCCCGAATCAGCCGCAAGCTCCGCAGCCTGAGCAGCAGCCCGGCGCGCATGGTCGGCACGCAGCAGGGCCATTTTTTCATCAACGCTGCGGGCTGGGGCTGGAGCGGGTGGAGCGGGTGGAGCGGCTGGAGCGGCTGGAGCAGGCGCGGCAGCCTGGGCAGCGGCACGGCGGCGGGCATTGGTCACGAGCATCGAAAACGCGCTTGGCTTCATTTCCCCCAAATCCAGCTCAGCGGTCAGCTTCGCTTGAATGTCTGCCATGCGCCAGCCCAAGCGCTGCGCCTTTTCAATACGCCCAAGGTGAGGAAGCAGGCGTTCCAACTTCGTCGGCTTCCAGTACGGCGGCGGACTGTCAAGGTCATCATCCAGCGCAACAGGGTTAGGGTTGTTTTCGGTGTTCATGATGAAGAAGGTCAAGCGGTGACGCGGCGGCGGGCGCTGGAGACAAGCACTGAAAAGGTGTTCGCACTCATCTCGCCAAGGTCAAGCTCAGCGGTCAGCTTCGCTTGAATGTCGGCCATGCGCCAACCCAGCCGCCTCGCTTGATCGATGCGCTCAAGGTGAGGAAGCAGGCGCTCCAGCTTCGTCGGCTTTTGGTACGGCGGCGGCTGGGTCAGATCGTATTGAGTGCTCATGGCGGACTCCGTTTGCAGCGCAAGATCGCGCCCACCTACAGAGACCAGCGCCGGAAATTCAGGGTTGGTAGCGGATTGGGAGCGGTCTTGGTTCTGCATGGTGAGAAAGTGTAGAGGGGTTGCTAGGCTGTTTTCATGGGTTGTTAGGCACTTGGAGCGGTAATGGTAGCCCATTGTTCCGCAAGTGGCAAGGTGTTTGTAGTCATTGGGCAACAGTTTAGCCGTAGCTTGTAAGCACTTGCTGGTTAAGTGGTGCCCAGTTTGGTTAGGATTGGTCTTGGAGTGTTAAGGGTATGGCATGGGCTTGGTAGCCCATTGGTAGCCACGTTGCAAAGCGTACAAACTCGCAAAAACTCCCGCACAAATACCGGTGCAAGGTAGGGCGGGCAGCCAGCGCCTACGCGCTGATCTGAGCCGCCGTTGTTCCCGCTTGCAGCGTCACAGTCAGGGCTACGCCCCGACACCCCATGCACCTCGAAGCCACCGACCCAGCGCCAGCGCCGGAAACCCCTGAAACCGTGCCGCCTACGGCAGCGGGCAAAGGGGGCAAACAGAGCGGCGGCTGCCAGTCACTTTATCGTCACTCAGTCACGAAAACCACTTGACTTACCATAACGCAGTAACGTAAAATAAGGGCATGGACACCCTCACCGCCGCTCCCATCGCCGCCCCCACCGCCGCCGATGCCGTCGCAATTTCCGACGCCATCGCGCCAGCACCCAAGCCCCGCCGTGGCCGACCACCCACCGGCGCAGCCAAAACAGCAGCCGAGCGCCAGCGCGCCTATCGCGAGCGCAAGCGCGCAGCCAAGCCGCAGCGGCCAGCGCTGCCCAGGTCACGCATCATTGATTTGTCAGCACTGGCGCCGTGGCGGCGCGGGTAGTCGGTGAGGTTTTTGCAGCGCTCACAGCCTTGACTCTCCGGTATCTCTCCGGTACGATCGCGTTCGTCAAAACGTGTGGTAGGAGCTGCAGCGGGCGGCTCCGGTCGTTTTTCTTACAATAGGGAGTAGATATGAGCGAGTCGAAGCGCTTGATCAATGTTAAAGCAGTGGGCTTGGCGATTGCTGTGTTCACCTGCACCGGGGCTTTTGCACAACCGCAAACTGAAGCCCAAAGCACAGCCTCTGAACCTTCACCTGCAGTCGCCGCAGCGCCCAAAACCATTTACGCAAACCATACCCCCCACCCTCTTGGCGGCAGGTTTGCAGTTTTCGCATCAGAGTCAGACAATTTGGTGCCCAACGATACCAACAGAGTACACGATATTTTTTTACAAGACACACAGACCAACACTTTCAGGCGGCTGTCGGTAGATCGCAGAGGGAATCAAATTACGTATCCCAGTTGGGGTCAAATGCCAAGAATTACACCAGATGGACGCTTTGTTGTATTTGAAAGTTCACCAGCCATTATTGGCAAAGCTGCAAGACTTGGAGACAGACTGCTTTATTGGAAGGACTTGCAGAGCGGTGAAGTTCGCTGGGTCAACCAGCCAAATCCAAATGTTAGGGAAACTATATTTGGCGGAAGCAGTTTTGCAATAAGCCAAAACGGAAAATTTGTTGCATTTTCTTCAAGTTCAATACTAACTCGAGACACCCAAGAGAGGGGCGGTGTTTTTGTTCGTGATATGACTAGAGGCGTAACCACACGCATCGCATCTGGTGTAGATCCATCTATCAGCGCTGATGGGCGGTTAGTTGCATTTACATCTTCATCCAACAATCTAGTACCAAGCGATACAAATAATTCTCAAGATATTTTTGTGCATAATACGCAAACACGCGTCACAACTCGTGTGTCTCTAAACACCGAAGGCACCGAAGGAAATAACTCCAGCATCGGTCCAGCAATTAGCCCAGATGGTCGTTTTATTGCTTTTACATCGGACGCATCCAATCTTGTACCTAACGACACCAACCGCTCTGCTGATGTTTTTTTGAGAGATTTGCATGAAGGAACAATTCAATCCATTACGCTTGACTTAGGCGCAACAGCCACCCCAGGGCAAAGAAGAAGCCTTTCCATTTTATCTCGGTTTTTGTCATTTAGCCCTGACAGCAGATTTCTTTTATTCGGTGCCGCTATTAGGACACAAAGACCCTTTGGAACAAGCGACTACGCCATGATTTTCGACATTTCCTCTGAACAAATATCACAAGGCCCAAGAATCGTAAGGCATCCTTGAGTAGGCTTTCCTGACCGCCAGTTGCCAACTCGAGGCTCCGGATTCTGGATTAAGCGGCGACCTCATTGGTATCTGCTTATCGGCTCACCCTTAAGGGCGACGATGGCAGCAGCCTCCAGACCACGCTGCGCTTTGGGCAGGCGGCGAGATATAACACCCCCGGCTGGGTGATGCGGTTTGCGTCGATCGCCGATCTGGGGCCACTTCCGGCGCCCGAGCGCCCAGCGCGGCGGCGGTGATGGTGTGAGTTGGTGTATCAATCAAAAACTTGGAGTGAACATGGACAGACGAGCAATGATTTTGGGTGCAGCAGGGGCTTCGGCGCTGCTGCTGACGGGTTGCCTGGGCGCCGCCGAGGGTGAGGACTTTGTGGGGTATTGGGCTCATGAAAGACCGGTTCGCCAAGGCGAGCCAGCGCGCATGCTGGTCGCAGTCAAGATCGAGCGCACCGGCGATGCGGAGTTTGTGGCTACGCTTGTTGAGACATCGCCGTTTGGTCATCGTGTGTGGCGCGATTCTTTTGCTTTGCGGTATATGCCGGAAAATCGCCTCGCTCGCGATAGAGATGGCAGGATTTCGTTTGTCACCATTAGGGATGGAAGCCTCGTGTTTAACGATATTCCGTATCGTGCATCCACCCGCGAAGAGTTCGACGCATTCAATGCCAGCCTTGCGGGGCAGCGGCGCTTTCCCTGATCTGTATCGGGGCGCAGGCTCAGGCCCGTAGCCCTCGCATCGGTGTCGCCTGTTTTCGTTGACTGGCGGTTTGTTCTTGCTTTGCTGTTATGCATTGGACTGCGGCGGGCCTAAGCCCGCGGCGGCCTGCTTTTCTTTTTTCCGGTAAACCCAAATGGTTGCAACCCAACTGCGCGCCAGCGCAGCAAATAAACTTGCGCTGCTGATTTTCTCGGTCCGTGCGCAAGCGTCTTTCGCGCTGCTGTTCCTGCTTGTAGGTGGCGCCATCGGCTTCCTTGGCTGGCACGGGCAAGGCGAGTACGGCTATGCGCTGCTGCTGTTTGGCGCCGTGCTGCTGCTTGCGCGCAATGCCGCGCACGCCTTTGTCTTCGCCTTGGGCTACTACTTGCTCTTGAGCACAGAGACGCCGCCATCCCTGCGCGGCTTCTTTGATTACAGCCTCGCGGCATCGGTGGGGCTGTGGCTGGCGCATGGCGCACTCAATGCGGTGGCTTGGGCTTTGCCGGTGGCGGCATGGGCGCTCATGGTGCGCTATTGATTTTTCGGCTCTCGCGCCTTGGCGGCGGGGGTAGGTCACCCGATCACGGCACAGCCCCTGAGCAGGAATATGTCTGACGCACAGCCAAAGACCTAGTGCTGCGCTTGGTTAAAGCCTCACATGATCCGAGATCTTGTGCTAGCATCGATAAGAAATTTGGTTTAAGCTGCTTGCTGGGTTGGACAGGTGAGGTGACTCACCGTGTGCCTTTGCTTTTCCAAATCGTATCTTCCAAGCTGTCAATTAAGTGGCGTTTTGACCTCCCAGAGTTCTAAAACATCCTAATTTCAGCTAAATAGCGAAGTGTGCATCAATCTTAATCAAGAAAGGGAGTTCGGAATGACTGACGTAACACAGGAATGCAAAAGCTGCCAAAGCCAAATCCCCTTGGAGGCATTAAAATGCTCCAAATGCGGTGAGTGGCGAGAGGATATTAAGAGCGATAAAACCCTTTGTTATTTATGGTCTTTTATTTCGTTTCTGCCTATTGTTGCATTATTTTATGGGAGAGCGCAGGGCTGGTGGGCGCCTCCACCGGTCACTATGGAATTTATGGGAATTCGTATGCCGGCCATGCAACTCTATACTTTTGACTGGTCTACTTTTTTTGCCTCGCCATCCGGATGGTTGGTTTTATTGGTCTTGGGAATTTCAGCCGGTCTTACGATCAAGTATTACATCTCAGCCTCCAAGAAAATGAACAATTGGATTTGGGTGTGAAATTCAAAAATCGGTTTATGTTGATTCGAGATTCGGGAGAATTCTAATGCGTGCATCAATAATCATGTTACCTCTGGCTTTTACGGCTTTGCTGGCTGGGTGTGACGTTTCTAGAGTTACTGATTTGGTTAATCCTCGTGAGGCAACGTTTGATTTGAATGCAGTGATGACATCTCTCCACACATTGGACAGATCTTTCACTGCTACAGCCAAGCACGGAGCAGAGTCTTATCAACTGTTCTTCCGTTCAACGCCGATAGCCGATGGAGACATGGATGGTGTAGTGAAAAAAAGGGCTTCACAGACGCTAACCATTCGTAGCAATGGAAACACGGTATTGGCTGCCAACTTTACTAGTTACTTTGCAAGTGAACCGTTTCAACTAGTTGGAGCTAGATATGGCAGCGGTGAAGTCACTATCACTACCACTCCTCATGAGCCTCTGCCTACTTCGGCAACTATCGGCTCCAGTGGGTCTCTAGGAACTCAGACAGTTTACAACAATTCCAGAAGAACAAGGGTTCTGGCTAGGCAGCAAACAACTTGGACGTTGGAGCCAGTAATTCAAGGTCTGGCCAATTTTTGTACTCACTCGACAATTTCTAATCTCTCCAATGTTATCGTTTCAACGACTACAACTTGCGCCAGAATAAATCCAGATGGTGAAATTACTAGTTTAAATTTCAAGCTCCCAATTCTCGGTACAAGTTTGTCCTTTGAATAATTTCACAGAGATTTCAATTGTTAATTTATCAGGGCAAGGAAATCCGTAGCTTCACAGCCTATCGCCGATGCTCAAGACCACGGGTTGGCGTCTCACGGTGCGAGCCTATCCACAGCCCGAGCGCGCACGCATGAGCAAGGCTAGCTAGCTCTGGAAGCCCGGGCACCGTTGCTGACGACTCGCCGGCGCACCTACGCGCCTAAGCGCCTACGCACCAACCAGCTTGCGCAGCCCGGCAACCGGCCAACCGAGGCGGCGCCCAACCTTGATCGGCTGGATCGGGCCTTCGCCGTTCATGGCCCATTTGCGCAGGGTTTGCGGCTGGCGGTTCAGGTGCGCAGCGGCTTCCTCAGTGGGGAGCACGCTGCGGGTTTCGGTATG
>JGI24109J20143_1000416_pt1 | contig 10012 bp, 9 predicted proteins | sample Subbio11_8B_AprC_FD_20143 | JGI IMG/M metagenome (IMG submission 20143) | reverse complement strand
CGACAGCGCGCTGGGCCGCTTCATCCAGGCGGACAGCATTGTGCCTGGGGCGGGGAACCCGCTGGCGTGGGACAGGTATGCATACACGCTGAACAACCCGGTGAGGTATACGGATCCGAGTGGGCACTGTAGTTTTTCTTTCAACGATGGCATCTGGGGTTTTCTCCAAAGTTGCGTGGTGGACGTATTAGATGCTGTAGAGGCTTATCAGGAAGGTGAACGGCGACCAGATGTTTTGACCATGCATGCAACGGGCGGGACAGATTTTCTTGTTGAAACCGCCAACCAGTTACACCAGCTAAATAGCGATCTACAAACGGTCTTTTCGGATGCTCCGCTTAGTGAAAGGCTTCTACCTGCGGTAAATGTTGGGTCATTTGCTGTGGGAACGGCTGCGAATATTGTTGGAGGTGTTCAAGCAGCTCGAGGGATCCAGGCATTCTCCCGAAGTGGAACCGGTAGCTTTCAATACTACGTGGAAGGTACACAAAGCACCAAAACTTTTAGCCCTGGTGATGAACTTTACCGAGTTTATGGGGGAAAATCGCCACAGCAGGGACAGTTCGCCTTTACTCAAAATCCTGGTAATCAGATAACAGCCATTAGAAAGGGGGCATTACCTCCAACAAACACAACAACCTCTATCACTCGTATCTCGTTTTCTGGTCCTGTGAATGCAGAGATGAGTAAAGTAGCGCGAATGTTTGGTCAGCCGGGTGGATTTACACAGGTCAAATTACCCCGATCACCATTCACAACTTTTTCTGCGGGTAAACCATTACCACTCGGATTTATACCGTTTGTCCCGAACATTTATAATGCTCGATGAGATTGGAGGAATATTGATATGACCTCAATAAGTACATACGAAATAGTCAACGGTGAATTAATCATAAGGTCCAAAGAGACTGGGGAGATCATGTGGCGAGGAAAACCCAAGGGGTATGAAGTGGCAGTCGTGTTACCAATTGAGCAATCTGATGATTATATTGTCCTATTGGAATGGTTAAAATCGGGATTAGAAAACCAAAAGAACCTATTACGGCTTGAACCATCCGGAAATATCGTATGGGAGGTAGGAGACCCTCCAAAAGATTCTTATTCCGGGCCGGAGAGAGGACAAGAATCGGAATCATACACTCAGATCATGGTCGAGAATCCCCAATTGATAGCCTCCTCTTATTCAGGATATGCAGATTTTATTGATGTGGAAACAGGTTATATTTATAAATCGGAATTTGTAAAATAAACCGATTCGTAATTGTTCTTGAAAAATCCTGTTGCGGATGGTTGCCCAAGATATTCGAAGGTCACCAATTGATAGCTTGTTCTTCAGACCCGTAGGTGGCCCATCCAACCCGGATTTTGTGGGACGCAGTCTCCTGCGAGGAATGACTTTCGACATCACGACCCCAAGGCAGATTACTGCCCACCTGTTGCGTCCCTATGGTCCGGGATTGAATATAATTACCTATAGCCGTCCACCCTGGTTCATCACCTTCCCACAATGAAAACCTTTCAGGATCGCGAATTCCAAAGCTTTTTAGACCGGAACTCAGGCAAGACTTTTGCTGACCTGGAGTTCATCCGGTGTCATTTCATCGGTTGTGCGATCTCAATTACCCGCAATCCCCGGCGGCGTTCGAAGGTCAGGAACGTGCGATTTATCAACTGCGAACAACATGGCTGCGCGCTGGATACCGCCATTGTTGAAGACGTACTCATCGATGGTTTGAAGACGAATGGAACGTTCCAGACCTGGGGAGCAGTTTTCAAGCACGTCGTTCTTCGGTGTAGAATTGGAAATATTATGACCAGTCCGGTCGTAGCCCCAGGAATATCAAAGCCTGGAGAACAAAAAGCGTTCGACGAGGCGAATTCGCTGTACTACTCGTCCGTAGACTGGGCCTTTGACATTCGTGAGGCGCTATTCCAGGATGCGGATTTACGGGGAATACCGGCAAAGCTTGTAATGAGAGACCCAGAAACCCAGTACATCCTTACAAGGGAGAGAGCCCTGCAAGGAAAATGGAGAGATGTGGATCTTTCTGGTACCCATTGGCGAACAGCGATTGAGTGGTTCATCAAGAGTGGCGCTCAGGATGAAGTGTTCGTTGCGGGTAAGCGTAATCCTAAGTACCCTATCCTGTTGGATGGGTTATGGAAACTGCGTGATGCGGGTGTTTTCGAAGAGGATTGAATTTTCCGCGTGAAGGAAACGGTCAAGGCTTGGGTAGCCTGGCTTCAGTGGCCAGGGAAATGCCCCGGCTGCTCGCCGGGTTATTTTACCCTTGGCCGTCTATCGTCTTTTGAGTATTTCCGCTTCGATCGGTTAGGGAAAACTTAAGTTAAATGGTGTGAATTATTACAAAGTAATTAATGGAGTTTTCGACCACACTTATTTGATGGACAAAATAACCATGGTTGTAAAGTAGGAAATTCGATTTACATATTAAACATCTATCATTTCAAATCCCCTAATTTATCCCAATAAGGTTCTTCCGCAGACGAGTCTTCTTTATATCGATAGATGGGTTCAAAATATACATCACCGTTCTTCAAATCCTTGGACACATTGGATATGGCGATCACTCGGCGAATCTCGTGCCGGATGCCGATCTGCACCAACAAATCAACCGCATCAGAGATCATTTGGTTGGCTTCATGTGGCTTTAATCCAGCATCCGCACCCATGACTGTTGCTAAACGGCGAGCTGCTTCGCGCGGACTGTCCGCATGGAAGGTACAGGCTCCGCTGTGGCCTGTCATCAAAGCCCGGAACAAACTCATGGCTGCCACGCCATTACGTACCTCCCCAATGACCAGGTAATCAGGCGACATTCGCATGGCATCATCGACTCCGCCTGCCAGGGTATACGGCCGGACATCTGTGCCAATTGCCTGCGGGCGGGCCTCCACTGTTTGGACCGTTGGGCGGTCCACCCAGATTTCCTCTGGGTCTTCGATCTTCACGATGCGCCAGATGGTAGGCAAGAAATTGCATAAAGCACTAAGCAGGGTGGTCTTTCCGGTTCGGGTGCCTCCGGAAATCAGGATGCGGGATCCTTTCTCCATGGCCTGACGAAGAACCTCCATCATTTCGGAGCTCATCATTCCGCGCTCCAATAACCACTCTGGTTTGACCGGCTTTTGTTCATAAAGGCGAATATTGATAGAAGGATTACGACCTGGTGGTGCAATGACTGGATGAAGCGCCTTGATACGTCCACCGCCTGGATTATATGGCGTTGCCGGCAATTTGGCATTGATACTTGGGTTGGTCTCATTCAAAGTTTTGTTTTGCGGACCAATCAAGCGATCCAATACTCGCCAGATTTCACCCGCTTCAGGTCGCAGCTCGATGGTCTCCCAACGAACCGATCCTTTACGCATGATTTGAAGAAGGCCGCTGGAGTAAATAGGAGTAAGTTGAGTGGTATGTGGCGGTTGGTATTCCGCCCGGCCATCCTGCGGTTGATGTTACCTGAAACCCATACCACCCAACCCGACCCATAAACAAAAGGTTGGGTTTTGGGGAACGACCCCAACCCTTCACACATTGCAAAATCCCCAAAACCCAAACCTACACTGACCTCTTCTCACAGGTTAATTAAGTATCTGTCCCACAGGTGGTGGGGATTGAAAAAAGAGCAAGCCGACAGTTTGTTTGCTGATCGCCAGCAGATTAGGTATCTTCTGTCCGATTTTTTCGTAAAAAATGGTACCACCGAGTAAAAAAAGTAGCTGCAAAACCACAGATAAAAAAAGTGGTTACTATAAGGATGATCTGAAGCGCGACATACCCCGGTTCTTGTAGTTGTCTTGCCTGCAGTGCTTCATAAATGTAAGAGGGCTGCCATATTCTTTGTTGCTGTAGGTTAATATTGGGTATCCCTAAGGCAACAATTAACATGATCATCAACTCAACCGCCCATACTCCAGCTACAATTAAAGCACCCATTCCTAAAAAAGATGATCTACTGGTTTTAACTACCGGCCATGTTGGAAAACGTTTTTTTATGATCCACAATCCGGTTTTCTGGCCGAGGTCCATTGGAAGTGTCACCGCAAGAGTGACCAGAAGCAGTGTTACCGCTAGAAACAAGAACATCTCGCCCATTAATAATCACCTTATCAATACCCTTTATCATGATAGGATAAATACCCAGTTTCGCTTTTTTGCCGCGCTTGGCTTGCTACAACATCACCCTGCTTTAGCATATCATCGCCATAAATTAAGGACAAGTGAAACGTCCTCTGGTCTTTATGAAATTCGCTTAAATGCGGATTGGGCAGCTTCAATCGTTTTCTCAACTATTTCCTGTGAGTGAGAGAATGACAAAAACCCGGCCTCAAATTGAGAAGGAGCCAAGTAAATTCCTTCCGCCAACATCGTCATAAAAAATTCGGCATAAAGGAGCGTGTCGGCTCGCTTTGCACTCAACCAATCTCTAACAGGTTGATCAACAAAGAAAGTCGTAAACATGCTTCCTACCTGTTGCACTACAACCTTTTTACCCGCATTCGACGCAGCTACACGCACCCCATCCCCTAGAAGGGATGTCATATCCTCAATATGATTCCAGATATCAGGTTTTCTTAACTCTTCCAGGGATGCAATGCCGGCTGCCATGGTCAGAGGGTTTCCGGATAGTGTCCCTGCCTGGTACATAGGTCCAGAAGGAGCCACCATTTGCATAATTTCTTTCCTCCCGCCGTAAGCTCCCACTGGCAGACCACCCCCGATCACTTTACCTAACGTGGTCAGGTCGGGGTGGATTCCATATAAAGCCTGAGCCCCGCCTGGGTGTACGCGGAATCCGGTCATCACCTCGTCAAAAATTAAGATAGCGCCGCATTCTGTCGTCAAGTGGCGTAAGGTTTCGAGGAATCCGGGTTCTGGCGGCACAACTCCCATATTTCCTGCTACCGGTTCGACAATCACTGCGGCGATTTCACGCCCCTTTTGGCTGAAAAGCATTTCCACAGCCGCGCTATCATTAAAGGGAACAATCAGCGTATCGGCTGCGCTTGATGCTGGCACACCGGGCGAATCAGGCAGCCCGAGCGTTGCCACACCAGAACCGGCTTTCACCAACAGCATATCCGCATGCCCATGGTAACAACCCTCAAACTTAATGATCTTCGATCGTCCAGTATAAGCTCTGGCCAGACGCAAGGCGGTCATGGTCGCTTCTGTTCCCGAGTTCACGAATCGCATCATTTCCAAGTTTGGCATAAAAAGCTGAATTAATTGAGCCAGTTTTATTTCAAGTTCGTTGGGAGCCCCGAAACTGGTTCCTCGCAAGGCTGTTTCAGTAATTGCCTCGATGACAGCAGAATGGGCATGACCCAAAATGAGCACACCCCAGGATAAAACGTAATCCACGAACCGATTGCCATCCACATCGTAGAGGTAAGCTCCCTGGCCGCGGTCGATAAACAAGGGTTGCCCTCCCACCGCTCGGAAAGCCCGGACTGGAGAATTGACACCGCCTGGAAAGAGCTGCTGGGCAGCAGAAAAAAGGCCTTGTGATTTTGTAGTTTCCATTACCCCTCCATTATTCAATCGGCCGGTGAGTCCATTGATGTACCAAATCGACGACGCGTTTGACTTGATCGACGGGCGTGTCTGGCAGGATGCCATGTCCCAGGTTGAAGATATGTCCCAGACGCCCATCTGCCTGGTGCAAAACCCGTTTCACACGCTTCTCCAGCTCGGCCTCGGGTGCAAATAATGCCACCGGATCCAGGTTGCCCTGCACTGACCCATGGTGATCTATGAGTTCCCAGGCCCAGTCCAGCGGGGTCTGCCAGTCAACCCCCATGACATTTCCTCCGGCTTCTTTCATCAGAGGAAGCAGCGCGGCGGTGCCGGTGCCAAAGTGGATCATCGGCACCCTTGTTTTTTGGAGAGCCGCGAATATGGATTTTGAGTAAGGCAATACATACTCGCGGTAATCGTCTGGGGTGAGTGTTCCGATCCAGCTGTCAAATAGCTGAACGGCTTGAGCGCCGGCTTCTACCTGAGCAGTCAAATAATCGGGAATAACTTGAGCCAGCTTTTCCATCAGTTGGTGCCAGGATTGCGGGTTTGTATACATCATGCGCTTGGTTTTTAACAGGTTGCGCGAAGATCCCCCTTCAATAAGGTAACTGGCCAGAGTAAATGGCGCGCCGGCAAAACCAATTAAGGCTGTTTTGCCATCCAGTTCCTTCCGCACAATCCGGATCGCCATGAGAACGTGGGCGAGAGTCTCGCGCGGCTCAACCGGGCGAAGTGCATCTACATCAGCTCGGCTTTGAATAGGGTTGTGAATCACCGGCCCCTCTCCTGCGGTAAATTCCAATTGGATCCCCATCGGGATTAATGGTAAGAGAATATCGGCAAACAATATCGCTGCATCTACCCCCAGCCGAGTTACAGGCTGAAGGGTTACTTGCGCTGCCAGTTCGGGTTGGGCACAGATCTCAAGCAGGGTGTGGTTAGCCCTAATCGCACGATATTCGCTCATATATCGGCCAGCTTGCCGCATAAACCATACCGGTGTTCTGTCCACTGGCTTTTGCCAGCAGGCATTCAGAAATCGTTGACTGGAAGATAAGGTATCCATAGGATTACAGGGTCTTTCGCGAAGTTTGAAGTAGGGTGAAGGTTCCAAATTCAGACATTTTGCAGCCAACGGGCAGCGTCTTTGGCGTGATAGGTAATAATCATATCCGCTCCGGCCCGCCGAATTCCGGTCAGGATTTCCAACGCGGCTCGTTCTTCGTCCAACCAACCCTGGGCGGCAGCCGCTTTCAGCATCGAATATTCCCCGCTGACGTTATAGGCGACCAGAGGGAGTTCTGGAAATTGTTCATGGACAGCGCGGATTACATCCAGATAAGCCAACGCGGGCTTGACGATCAACATATCCGCGCCTTCAGCCACATCAAGAGCCGTCTCCCGTAAGGCTTCCCGGACATTGGCCGGATCCATCTGGTGGGTGCGGCGGTCGCCGGATGTAGGTGCACCTTGAGCGGCTTCGCGAAACGGCCCATAGAAACTGGAGGCGTATTTGGCAGCGTAAGAAAGGATAGGCGTATGCTCGTAACCGCCCGAGTCTAAACCTGTACGAATCGCCGCAACCATACCGTCTATCATCCCAGATGGTGCGACGATATCTGCCCCAGCCGCTGCGTGAGAGACTGCCACTTTTGCCAAGATTTCCAGTGTCTCGTCATTGAGCACATAACCTTCGGGAAGATGGAGGTTGGGTCGATATTGCCCGCCAACGTTCAATACACCGCAGTGACCGTGATCGGTATATTCACACAGGCATACATCGGTAATGACCACCATTTCGGGCAAGGATTCTTTGATGAAGCGGGTGGCTTGTTGTATGATGCCGTTTTCGGCATAGTTTTCCAGCCCGATCGGATCTTTTTCGGCGGGAATGCCGAATAAAAGAACGGCCGGGATTCCCATTTCGTCAACAGATTGAATTTCTTCTGCGAGCATGTCTGGGGACAAATTGTAGACCCCAGGCATGGATAAGATTTGCTTTTTTACTCCTTGACCATGGGTGACAAAGAGCGGATAGATCAAGTCATTGGGGGCGAGGGTGGTTTCTCGCACCATAGCCTGGATTTGAGGAGAAATTCGTAAACGGCGCGGGCGAATGGTTGGAAAATCGGCTGCCTGCCCAATCTCCTGTTTTTGTTTTTTTGTTTTCTGGTTTTGAAAAATCATAAGATATTCCTCGCCGAATTTTTAAAGTTATGGTTGAGCAGTGCTTCAATCAGTCCATCCGTGGTGTAGTCTTCTGCCACGATATCGACCGCAAGCCCCAGCTTGTGGGCTGTTTCAGCCGTAATTGGACCGATGCAGGCAATGACTGCCCCTTTCAGGAGGTCATGCGCGCGGTCCCCCAAAAGATCAAAGAAATTTTGAACTGTCGAGGAACTGGTAAATGTGGCGAAATCTACTCCCTTCCCAAGTTCAGCTAACGCTTGTACAGTAGGGTGAGCCGGCAGGGTGCGATAAACTGCAATTTCCTCAGGAAAGGCCCCCTGATTTTGGAGCGCTTCAACCAACGCCTTTCGGGCGATCTCGGCCCGCGGCAATAAAACCCTCAGGCCGCGCACATCACCCATGCCAGGCAATATGGATTCTGCTATATATTCATCTGGGACAAAGTTTGGCTTAACCCCCTTTTCTACGAGCGCATGAGCGGTTGCTGGCCCGATGGCCGCGATTTGGATACCGGTAAATGCTCCATTGCCTTTTCCAAGGGCATCCAACCTCTGCCAGAATGCAGATACTCCATTCACACTGGTAAAAATGACCCAATGGTAGGTATTAAGGTTGGCAATGCTCTGGTCTAGCAGATTTGTGTCTTCCAGAGTATCTATTTCAATGGTGGAAAAAACGACAGGTACAGCCCCAAGAACGGTTAACCTTTCGAGAAAAGCCGCCGCTTGTGCTCTTGGACGAGTGATGAGAACGCGTTTACCGGTTAAATTGTTCATCCTAACAATTCCGCAGCGCCCTGGTCAAGCGCTTTTTGGGCGAGCTGCTCGCCCAACTTTTTCGGGTCTTCTCCCACTGCTGCAACCCGGATTACCCGCCGGCCATCGATGCTTGCAACCAGCCCGCGCATTTCGATTCGCCCGCCATCTGTCGTAGCATAGGCTGCCACAGGCGCCGAACAGCCCCCGCCTAGCGCTGACAAAAAGGCGCGTTCCGCAGTGACAGCACGGTATGTGGGGAGGTCGTGAATGGGTTGGATAAGCTGGAGCAGTTCATTATCCTCGGACCGGCACTGGATTGCCAATGCCCCCTGACCTGGGGCTGGAAGCATCACCTCATAAGGAAGGTATTCGGCGATGTGTTTCCTAAGGTCGAGCCGTTCAATTCCCGCTGCAGCCAGGAGGATCGCATTGTATTCCCCCTCCAGCACTTTGCGTAAGCGGGTATCCACGTTTCCGCGCAGTGGTAGGATGGTCAAATCTGGTCGGGCAGCTTTGATCTGGGCGACGCGGCGCAGGCTGGAGGTTCCCAACCGAGCGTCCATAGGCAATGCTCTAAGGGTTTCACCATTCGCCGAGATCAATACATCTTGAGCGCAGGCACGCCGGGTCACAGCACCGATGCATAATCCCACTGAATTTTCAACGGGCAGGTCTTTTAATGAGTGCACTGCCAAGTCAATTTCTCCGGAAAGCAAAGCGCTTTCCAGCTCTGCGGTGAACAAGCCTTTCCCACCTATCTCCGGAAGGGGGCGGTCGATGATTTGATCTCCGGTTGTAACCAGGGTAACTAATCGGCAAGAAAGATCTGCCCAGGTAAGTTTAAGCTGGGCATGGATGTAGTCAGTTTGCCAGTGAGCCAATTTTGAAGGGCGGCTTCCCAAAGAAATCGTCCGAGTGGGAATATTTTTCAAATTGCTTCCTTTCTAAGAGAAAGATCCTGCTCACCTTCACTCAGATCAAATAATCGGGCTAAGGTACCCACATAATCGTTGAGGGTTTCCTGATTTGTTTCCATGCGTAAATGCATGGTCGGATCATGCAGTATTTTCCGAACCAGCGCACGGGAAAGAAGGTCAATTTGTTCAATCACTTCAGGATCTGGATTGGATAAACGCTTTAGTGTTCTGCCAACCTCATGCTGGCGGATCTGCTCCACTTTCTTATGAAGCTCTGCTATGAATGGAATCACACGCAGCAGATTCTCGTAGTCTGCTACTTCTTCATCTACGATCAATTTTGCAAGGGCAATATGCTGATGGCTGCCTACCCCTGAGGTGCTAACGTATCTTTGCAGATCGTCCATATCAAACAATCGAACATTCGGTACTTCCACCACCCTGGTTTCCACGTTCCTGGGCACAGCCAAATCAACCAGGGTCAGCGGTCTGTGTGGTCGATGGGACATTACTTCACCGATTAAATCCCGATGAAGGATTGGTTGCGGTGCGGCAGTTGAAGTGAATACAACATCAGCTTCGTACAAACCATCCAGCAT
>JGI24109J20143_1000410_pt1 | contig 10179 bp, 5 predicted proteins | sample Subbio11_8B_AprC_FD_20143 | JGI IMG/M metagenome (IMG submission 20143) | reverse complement strand
CGCGAACGGCGCGAAGACGTGCCGCTGCTGACGCGTTTTTTCTTGCAGCAAAGCGCCAAGCAGCTCGGGGTCGATCCCAAGCGCATCAGCACCCCAGCGCTGAACGCCTTGGCCGCCTTTGATTTTCCGGGCAATGTGCGCCAGTTGGAGAACATCTGCCATTGGCTCACCGTCATGGCGCCGGCGCAGGTGGTGGAGCGCAAAGATTTGCCGCCCGAGGTGCTGCAAGCCGTGGGCCCGGCAGCCGCTGGGCTTGGCGTGGCGCAGGCGCCCGGGGCCTCAGCAGCGGCAGCCGCTCAGGCATCCGGGGCAGCGGCCACTCACGCTGCGCTAGCGGCGCCAAGGTTGGAGGCGGCCTCGGCGGCCCCAGCGGCGCATGGAGGCAAGCCCGCCTGGGAGGCCGACCTGTATGCCGAGGCCCATGCGCTGCTGCAGGCCGGGCGCAACCAAGTCTGGGATGCCCTGCTGCGCCGCTTCGAGGCGCAGTTGCTAGAAGCCGCGCTGGCGCACACCCACGGCCGCCGCATCGAAGCAGCGCAGCAGCTCGGTATCGGGCGCAACACGCTCACGCGCAAACTGCAGGAGCTGGGCTTGGGGTAGGGCTAGGGCGCCGGTTCCGCTTAGGGCCCCCTAAGGACGGCGGCGCGGCAGGGAGCAATGAGGTTGCTCTGCGCTTGGCCGCCTGCCGCACCCGCATGGGTCTGTAGAATGTTTGCCAAAGTGGGAGTAGGCGCATGAGGCAAATACGTTTTTCAGCCGCAGTGTACCAAGCGAGGCGCAGCCTTTGCCCGGGTGCCAAAGGGATGCTGCGCCTCGGCCTTGAGCCGCATTGGGCTCCCCCCGCGTGAGCGGGGATCGACCAAAAAACCCTGGCCCGGGCCTGATCCGGAAACGTTGCCCATCATTAGCCGGTTTCGGGCGGCGCAATAGCCAGCGCGCAATAGCCAGCGCGCGACGGCCTATGCTGGCGTCGCACGACGTGGACGCCCACCTTTGCGGCCATTCTCGCGGGCGGCTGCGCTTTTGGCATTTGTGCGGGCCTTCCCGCCGCTTGCGCCAAGCTGTGCGGCCATCCATTGCTTGGAGCCAAACACACCTTGCAGCAGTGCCGGCACATACACATCGGCATCGAGCTTGGGCCAGTGCAGGCCCAGCCCTGCAGGGCTGATTTCAATGTCAGCCAAATCCTCGGGCGAGGCCCCGGACAGTCCTTCGGCTAGCCTCACAGGAAACGCCAACTGGACACCGTTATCGAGGTCAACGACCACCCGCGCTGTGATTCGGTCGTAGTGCGCAGCGACCGCGTGGCCCGCTTGGCACTTTGCCGCTGCACGCGCTTGGGCTTGCTTGAATTCTGTTTCAGAAACGGCCATGAATTTGACTCCAACGCTGGCATAGGGCTGTCAGGTGCACAGCCAGATCATCGAGAATTCGGCCTACAGCCTGCTGGCTGAACCCACTGCTTTCCCGCAGCGCAGGCGGCCCGCCAGGGCAATGCAGAGCGAACACCGCTTCACCACCGCCCCCTATGACGTGGACATGTGCGGGCCGGTGGTCGTTCGGATAGATGACGACGCGCAGGCCCCCAAGACGCAGGATGGTTGGCATATCTCACTCTACCATAACCCAAGCGTTTGGGTAAGTCGTAGAGCCTCCCCCGCGTGAGCGGGGATCGACCTCGGGTGTGGGGCGACCCGTGGTGCGCGTGATCAAGCGCATAGGCGAACTCGAATACTGGGCCGTGTTCGAGTTGCGGTCGGGGCGGCAGATGCTTGCGCTGCAATCTATGTGGATCAGAGGCCGTCCCCCAACCCTACGCCCGTGACGCTTCGTGGTATGAGCACGACGATCGGATGCAACCGGCCTCTGAGCCAGTAATCCTATCATGATCCGCATCGAAAACGACGACCGCGAACTGAAGCAGGCGCTGGATCGCCTCTCCGCCCGGCTGGCCAAGATGACCCAGGTGATGCACCGCATTGCCCAGGTGATGGACGAAGGCACGCGCCAACACTTCGCGCAAGAGCGCGGGCCGGATGGGCAGAGCTGGCAGCCGCTGGCGGACTGTCGAGCCCTACACCCCTCTGGTTTAATCTGTCCCCAATTTCATCTGAGATGTGATCAGCGGTCACTAAATGGGTTCTGACCCTAATTATTAGGCTAGCCAAGCGCACCCTTTTCGGCTAAGCTCATCGTCCTTGTCCACAGCATCAGGAGCCGGCCGTGACGCCATCCCTAGAAATCGATCAGTTGCGCCAGCATGGCTTGTACGACCCGGCGCACGAGCACGACGCCTGCGGCGTGGGCTTTGTGGCCCACATCAAAGGCCACAAGAGCCACGCCGTGGTGCAGCAGGGCCTGCAGATTTTGGCCAACCTCGATCACCGCGGCGCCGTGGGGGCCGACGAGCTCATGGGCGACGGCGCCGGCATTCTGCTGCAACTGCCCGATGCGCTCTACCGCGCCGACATGGCGCGCCTGGGCTGCACCCTGCCGCCGCCGGGCGAGTACGGCGTGGGCCTGATCTTTCTGCCCAAAGAGCACGCCAGCCGCCTGGCCTGCGAGCAAGAGCTCGAGCGCGCCATCCGCGCCGAAGGCCAGGTGCTGCTGGGCTGGCGCGATGTGCCGGTGAACCGCGATATGCCGATGTCGCCCACGGTGCGCCAGACCGAGCCGGTGATCCGCCAGGTGTTCATCGGCCGCGGTGCCGACGTGATCGTGCAAGACGCGCTCGAGCGCAAGCTCTACATTATCCGCAAGACCGCCAGCGCCCACATTCAGGCGCTCGGGCTCAAGCACGGCAAGGAATACTACGTGCCCAGCATGAGTAGCCGCACCGTGGTCTATAAGGGCCTGCTGCTGGCCAACCAGGTGGGCAGCTACTTCCTCGACCTGCAAGACCCGCGCTGCGTCTCGGCGCTGGCCTTGGTGCACCAGCGTTTTTCCACCAACACCTTCCCCGAGTGGCCGCTGGCGCACCCCTATCGCTACGTGGCGCACAACGGCGAGATCAACACCGTCAAGGGCAACTACAACTGGATGCGCGCGCGCGAAGGCGTGATGAGCTCGCCGGTGCTGGGGGCCGACCTGAAAAAGCTGTACCCGATCAGCTTTCCCGGCCAGTCCGACACCGCCACCTTCGACAACTGCCTGGAACTGCTGAGCATGGCCGGCTACCCGCTGGCGCAGGCGGTGATGATGATGATCCCCGAGCCGTGGGAGCAGCACACGCACATGGACGCGCGCCGGCGCGCCTTCTACGAGTACCACGCCGCCATGCTGGAGCCGTGGGACGGGCCGGCCTCGATCGTCTTTACCGACGGGCGCCAGATCGGGGCCACGCTCGACCGCAACGGCCTGCGCCCCTCGCGCTACTGCGTCACCGACGACGATTTCGTGGTCATGGGCTCCGAGTCCGGCGTGCTGCCTATCCCCGAGAGCAAGATCGTGCGCAAATGGCGCTTGCAGCCGGGCAAGATGTTCCTGATCGACCTGGAGCAAGGCCGATTGATCGACGACGAGGAAATCAAGGCCAGCCTGGCCTACAGCAAACCCTACCAGCAGTGGATCGAGAACCTGCGCATCCGCCTCGACGACGTAACGCACCCGGTGGCCGGTGCCGCCGAGGGCCGCGATGCGCCGAGCCAGGTGCTGAGCGAGGAGTCGGCCCGCGCCGCACTCGACAGCCCCGACGCCGCGCTGCTCGATCTGCAACAGGCTTTTGGCATGACGCAAGAGGACATCAAGTTCCTCATGGCCCCCATGGCGCTCAACGCCGAAGAGGGCATAGGCTCGATGGGCAACGACAGCCCGCTGGCGGTGCTATCCGGCAAAAACAAGCCGCTCTATAACTACTTCAAGCAGTTGTTTGCGCAAGTCACGAACCCGCCGATCGACCCGATCCGCGAGGCGATCGTGATGTCGCTGGTGAGCTTCATCGGCCCCAAACCCAATCTGCTCGACATCAACCAGGTGAACCCGCCGCTGCGGCTCGAAGTCGGGCAGCCGGTGCTAAACCCGGCCGATATGGGCAAGCTGCGCGAAATTGCCACCCGCACCGGCGGCAAGTTCAAGAGCAGCACGATCGACATCTGCTACCCCGTGGCCTGGGGCAAAGAAGGAGTGGAGGCCAAGCTGGCTTCGCTGTGCGCCGAAGCGGTGGATGCGATCAAGGGCGGCAGCAACATCTTAATTCTGAGCGACCGCGGCGTGAGCGCGCAGCAGGTGCCCATTCCGGCCCTGTTGGCGCTCTCGGCGGTGCACCAGCACCTGGTGCGCACGGGGCTGCGCACCAGCACCGGGCTGGTGGTGGAAACCGGCTCGGCGCGCGAGGTGCACCACTTTGCGCTGCTGGCGGGCTACGGCGCCGAAGCGGTGCACCCGTGGCTGGCGATGCAGACGCTGGCGGCGATCCACCACGACCTGAGCGGCGATTTGTCGGCCGACAAAGCCATTTACAACTATGTGAAGGCGATTGGCAAAGGCTTGTCGAAAATCATGTCCAAAATGGGCGTGAGCACCTACATGAGCTACTGCGGGGCGCAGTTGTTCGAGGCCATCGGGATCAACAGCGCCACGGTGGACAAGTACTTTGCCGGCACCCCGACCCGGGTCGAGGGCATCGGGGTGTTCGAGATCGCCGAAGAGGCCATACGCACGCACCGCGCCGCCTTTGGCAGCGACCCGCTGCTGGCGCAGATGCTCGATGCCGGCGGCGAATACGCCTGGCGCGCGCGCGGCGAAGAGCATATGTGGACGCCCGATGCCATCGCCAAATTGCAACACGCCACCCGCGCCAACAATTTTGCCACCTACAAAGAGTACGCGCAACTCATCAACGACCAGACCCGGCGCCACCTGACGCTGCGCGGCCTGTTCGAGTTCAAGGTCGATCCGGCGCGCGCCATCGCGCTCGACGAGGTCGAGCCGGCGAGCTCGATCGTCAAGCGCTTTGCCACCGGGGCCATGTCGCTGGGCTCGATCAGCACCGAGGCCCACGCCACGCTGGCGGTGGCCATGAACCGCCTGGGCGGCAAGAGCAACACCGGCGAGGGCGGCGAAGACCCGGCGCGCTACCGCAACGAGCTCAAAGGCATCCCGATCCAAGCCGGGCAGACGCTGGCCTCGGTGATCGGTGCCGAGCAGGTGCGGGCCGACATCCCGCTGCAAGCCGGCGACAGCCTGCGCTCCAAAATCAAGCAGGTGGCCTCGGGGCGCTTTGGCGTCACGGCCGAATACCTGGTGAGCGCCGACCAGATCCAGATCAAGATGGCCCAAGGGGCTAAGCCGGGCGAGGGTGGGCAGTTGCCGGGCGGTAAAGTGTCCGATTACATCGGCTTTTTGCGCCACTCGGTGCCCGGCGTGGGCCTCATCAGCCCGCCGCCGCACCACGACATCTACTCGATCGAAGACTTGGCGCAGCTCATCCACGACCTGAAAAACGTGAACCCGCGCGCCGATGTGTCGGTCAAGCTGGTCTCGGAAGTGGGGGTGGGCACGATCGCCGCCGGGGTCGCCAAGGCCAAGGCCGACCACCTGGTGATCGCTGGCCACGACGGCGGCACCGGGGCCTCGCCCTGGTCCTCGATCAAGCACGCCGGTTCACCGTGGGAGATCGGGCTGGCCGAAACCCAGCAAACGCTGGTGCTGAACCGCTTGCGCGGGCGCATCCGGGTGCAGGTCGATGGGCAGATCAAGACCGGCCGCGATGTGGTGGTCGGGGCCTTGCTGGGGGCCGACGAGTTCGGCTTTGCCACCGCGCCGCTGGTGGTGGAGGGCTGCATCATGATGCGCAAATGCCACCTCAACACCTGCCCGGTGGGCGTGGCCACGCAAGACCCGCTGCTGCGCGCCAAGTTTGCCGGCCAGCCCGAGCACGTGGTGAATTACTTTTTCTTCGTGGCCGAGGAAGTGCGCCAGATCATGGCGCAGCTCGGGGTGCGCAAGTTTGATGATCTGGTGGGCCGCGCCGATTTGCTCGACACCCGGCGCGGGCTGGAGCACTGGAAGGTGCAGGGGCTGGATTTTTCGCGCCTCTTTTACCAACCGCCGCTGCCGGCCACGGTGGCGCGCCAGCACGTGGCCACGCAAGATCACGGACTGGGGGCGGCGCTGGATGTGCGGCTGATCGAAAAATCGCTGCCAGCCATCGAGCGCGGCGAAAAAGTGCAGTTCATGGAAGTGGCGCGCAACGTCAACCGCACCGTGGGCGCCATGCTCTCGGGTGCCGTCACACGCGCCCACCCCGAGGGACTGCCCGACGGCAGCATCCGCATCCAGCTCGAGGGCACCGGCGGCCAGTCGTTCGGGGCCTTTTTGTGCCGGGGCATCACGCTCTACCTGATTGGCGACGCCAACGACTACACCGGCAAGGGCCTCTCGGGCGGGCGCATCGTGGTGCGCCCGAGCATTGAGTTTCGTGGCGACGCGGCGCACAACACCATCGTGGGCAATACGGTGCTCTATGGGGCCACCAGCGGCGAGGCCTTTTTGCGCGGCGTGGCCGGTGAGCGCTTTGCGGTGCGGCTCTCGGGCGCCACGGCGGTGGTAGAGGGCACCGGCGACCACGGCTGCGAATACATGACCGGCGGCACCGTGGTGGTGCTGGGCCAGACCGGGCGCAACTTTGCCGCCGGCATGAGCGGCGGCGTGGCCTATGTGCTGGATGAAGACGGGCAGTTTGCCCAACGCTGCAACAGCGCCATGGTGCGGCTCGAGCGCGTGCTCAGCAGCCCAGAGCAAGAAGCAGCCAGCGCGCCTGGCAGCTGGCACCGCGGCCAGAGCGACGAGGCGCAATTGCGCGCCCTGATCGAGGCGCACCTGCGCTGGACCGGTTCGGCCAAGGCGCGCCAGGTGCTGGATCACTGGGCTGCGAGCCGGGCCAAGTTCGTGAAGGTCATGCCCACCGAATACCAGCGCGCCCTGAGCGAGCGGCATGCCCGCACCCTGGCTGCCAGCGCCCCCGTGGCCGTAGGCGTTTGAGCCGCAACTCGCATACAAGGAACTGCCATCATGGGAAAAATCACCGGCTTCATGGAGTTTGAGCGCCTCGAAGAGGGCTACAAAGCGGTGCCAGAGCGCCTGACGCACTACCGCGAATTCGTCATCGGGCTGGATGCCGCCCAAGCCCGCCAGCAAGGGGCGCGCTGCATGGACTGCGGCACCCCCTTTTGCAACAACGGCTGCCCGGTCAACAACGTGATCCCAGATTTCAACGATCTGGTCTATCGCGACGACTGGAAAAGCGCCAGCCTGGTGTTGCACAGCACCAACAACTTCCCCGAGTTCACCGGCCGCATCTGCCCGGCCCCGTGCGAATCGGCCTGCACCCTGTACGTGAACGGCGACGCCGTGGGCATCAAGTCCATCGAGCACGCCATCATCGACCGCGCCTGGGAGCAGGGCTGGGTGTTGCCACAACCGGCGGCGCACGCCAGCGGCAAGTCGGTGGCCATTGTGGGCTCCGGCCCGGCCGGGCTGGCGGCGGCGCAGCAGCTCGCGCGCGCCGGTCACGCCGTCACGGTGTACGAGAAAAACGAGCGCGTGGGCGGCTTGCTGCGCTACGGCATCCCCGACTTCAAGCTGGAAAAATCTCACATCGAGCGCCGGGTGGCGCAACTGCAGGCTGAAGGGGTGCGCTTCGAGACCGGGGTGCTGGTGGGGGCCCTGCCCACCGAAGGCCCGGGAGCCAAGGTGCAAAACGAGGCCAAGCGCAACATCGCCGCAGCCCAGTTGCAAGCCGATTTCGACGCCGTGCTGCTGTGCGGCGGCAGCGAGCAAAGCCGCGACCTGCCGGTGCCGGGGCGCGAACTCGACGGNGTGCATTTTGCGATGGAGTTTTTGCCGCAGCAAAACAAGGTCAACGCCGGCGACAAGCTGAAAAAGCANATCCGCGCCGANGGCAAGCACGTGATCGTGATCGGCGGCGGCGACACCGGCTCCGACTGCGTCGGCACCAGCCGGCGCCACGGCGCTGCCAGCGTGACCCAGTTTGAGCTGCTGCCCATGCCGCCCGAGCAAGAAGACCGCAACCTGACTTGGCCCTACTGGCCGATCAAGCTGCGCACCAGCTCCAGCCACCTAGAGGGCTGCGAGCGCGCCTTTGCCATTTCGACCAAGGCCTTTACCGGCAGCAAAGGCAAGCTCACCGGCCTGACCACGGTGCAAATCGAGCTGCAAGGCGGCAAGCTGGTCGAAATCCCGGGCACCGAGCAGCAGCACAAGGCCGATCTGGTGCTGCTGGCCATGGGCTTTACGCACCCACTGGCCAGCGTGCTCGAGGCCTTTGGGGTGGACAAAGACGCGCGCGGCAACGCCCGCGCCCACACCGAGGCCAGCGGCGGCTACGCCACCAACGTGCCCAAGGTGTTTGCCGCCGGCGACATGCGCCGCGGCCAGTCGCTGGTGGTGTGGGCGATCCGCGAAGGCCGGCAAGCGGCGCGGGCGGTGGACGAATTCCTGATGGGGCACTCGGACTTGCCACGCTGAGCCTATCAGCCCCAGGCGGGTTGGGAGCGCGGGCTTTCCCTTATGATCGCTCCACTCCCTCTATATGAACCCCACCGCCCCACCCCCTCTGGTCGAGCTGCAGCACGTGCGCTTTGGCTACGGACCGCGCCCGATTCTCGACGGCCTGTCGCTGACGGTGCCGCGTGGCCGCGTCACGGCGGTGCTGGGCGCATCGGGCGGCGGCAAAACCACGGTGTTGCGCCTGATCGGCGGCCAGCAGCGGGCGCAAGCCGGGCAGGTGCGCTTTGACGGCTTGGATGTCGGCGCGCTCGACTTAGCCGGCCTGTATGCGGTGCGCCGGCGCATGGGCATGCTGTTCCAGTTCGGGGCCTTGTTCACCGACCTGAATGTTTTTGACAACGTGGCGTTCCCGCTGCGCGAGCAGACGCGGCTGTCCGAGGGGCTGATCCGCGACATCGTGCTCATGAAGCTCGACGCCGTGGGCCTGCGCGGGGCGCGCGACCTGCTGTTGTCTGAGATCTCGGGCGGCATGGCGCGCCGCGTGGCGCTGGCGCGCGCGATCGCGCTCGACCCCGAACTGGTGCTCTACGACGAGCCTTTTGCCGGGTTGGACCCGATCTCGCTGGGCACTATCGCGCGCCTGATCCGCCAGCTCAACGACGCCATGGGCCTGACCAGCATCCTGGTGTCGCACGACGTGCACGAAACCCTGGCCATTGCCGACCACGTGGTGGTGCTGGCGCAGGGCCGTGTGGCCGAGCAGGGCAGCCCACAGCAAGTGCGCGAAAGCACCGACCCCTTGGTGCACCAGTTCATCCACGCCGAGCCCGAGGGGCCGGTGCATTTCCACTACCCGGCGGCCTCGGTGGCCGACGATTACGGCTTGGGTACGCCCCCAGCTCGCTCCTCCCGTTCCTCCCGCCCTGCCAACGGAGGCCGCCGGTGACGCAAAGAACGCTCTCGCACCTAGGCTTTGCGGTGCGCCAGTGGTTGGCCAGCCTAGGCTTTGGCGCGCGCTTGCTGCTGCGCCTCTTGGTGCTGCTGCCGGCGGTGCTGCGCCGCTACCCCTTGCTGCGCGACCAAATCCACTTTTTGGGCAACTACTCGCTGGCCATCATCGGTGTCTCGGGCCTGTTCGTGGGCTTTGTGCTGGCGCTGCAGGGCTACTACATCCTGAACCAGTTTGGCTCCACCGAGGTGCTGGGCTTGCTGGTGGCCTTGAGCCTGATCCGCGAACTCGGGCCGGTGATCGGGGCGCTGCTGTTTGCGGGCCGCGCCGGCACCTCGCTCACGGCCGAAATCGGCCTCATGAAAGCCGGCGAACAGCTCAGCGCCATGGAGATGATGGCGGTGGACCCGATCGCGCGCATTCTGGCACCGCGTTTCTGGGCCGGTGTCATCGTGCTGCCGGTGCTGGTCACCGTGTTTAGCGCCGTTGGCATCTTGGGCGGCTGGTTGGTGGGCGTGCATTTGCTGGGTGTGGATGCTTCGGCTTATTGGGGCCAGATGCAGGCCGGGGTCGATGTCTGGAGCGACGTGGGCAACAGCCTCGTCAAGGGGCTGGTGTTTGGCGTGGCGGTGACGTTCATCGCGCTGCTGCAGGGCTATTTGGCCACGCCCACGCCCGAAGGGGTGGCGCGCGCCACCACGCGCACCGTGGTCATGGCCTCGCTGGCGGTGCTGGGGCTGGACTTTGTCCTGACGGCGCTG
>JGI24109J20143_1000407_pt1 | contig 10246 bp, 8 predicted proteins | sample Subbio11_8B_AprC_FD_20143 | JGI IMG/M metagenome (IMG submission 20143) | reverse complement strand
CCCGCTTTTGTGATTATGTATACAATTATGTATACATTATTATTTACATAATTGTATACTTGTCAAGATACTTTTTGTTACTTATCATTGTTCAACGAGAGTAACACCGGGAAACAGATTATAGAAAATGACGAATTAAGTGATCAAAACTTGAAATGTGATCTCGAGTTGGGGTACATGAAGAGCCATTAGGGTCTCCTCATGACCCAAATCTACAAGAAATTCACCGCTTACCAAGTTAAATTATTGTTTATTTCCACAAGGCTGGGCATATCAGCAGTCCTGAAGTCGAGAAATTATTGGGATTGCCAGGACGCGTTCTGCGGCTCGATCGTGATTCACAATCACCGCTGTCCTTGGGCGCGGTGTTAGTCTCCGTTGCGTACCCAACGGCTAGAACCACCGGTCAGCCTTCAGGGCAGGTTAGCCTGGACTGCCCATTCTTACAATCGGTAAAGTAGTGCATCGAAATGAACCTGGCAGCTTGGTGACCTCTGAATAATCGACCATCATGGGCTGAATACCTTTGGATTCCAACAAAGAGGCCAGGCGATAACTCCTATCACTTAGGACAACTTTCTGAGGTGAAAGAGCGAAGGTGTTAATTTCCATGCTGGCGGTTTCCTCATCCGTGGCTTCGATTAAGTCGAAACAACCTTCGAGCCATTTCAGGCTTTCTGGCTTGAAACTCTTTGGGTGAATGAGGCCAACCCCTTTGGCCGGTATATTAAACTTTGTGTCTAAATGGATGATGCCTCTGTGTGAAAATTCGATCGTGATGATTTCGCGTTCTATTCCGAGTTCCTTAAACTTCCTTCTTAAGCAAGCGATACCTTCTTTGTTGGTTTCTTCACCGAGGCCAATGATGACATGTTGGTCATCTACGAGTACATCGCCGCCTTCAATCGTCCCACTTTCAAGGTGAACAACTTTGGAGAAGCGAGGCAGAAGACCTTGCAATCCTTCCATCTCCCGCTGTCGATAAGGGCGCCTGGGGTTTGCGCAGAAATACGTATCGTCAATCGCAAAACCGATATCGCGGGTGTAATGTTGTGAACCACAATAACGAACTGGATCTGCGAATAATACCTCAACCCCATCCGCTCTCATAACTTCTATAAAAGCTGCCTGTTGTTGGCGAACGCGCTTTTCGTCGTAAAAGGCAAACTTGTTGTACCAAAGCTGGTAAAGGGAAGCTGCATCAATTCTGATGAACCGCAAACTATAAAGGGATACCGGATTAGCCCAACACATCACCACCTTTTTTAGGGGTGCCGTTTCGGATGGAATGTTTATCCTGATGATGTTCGTCGGGTCTTGATTCATGGTCTGTAATTCTCCAGTGTCATTATTAATCATTGCCATTCTGGCCACGACCAGCCGAGAAAAGTCCAGCGAGCAACAAACAAACTGATGGCCTCAGGCGCACGCTGATGATTACCCATAGGCTTCTTGATCCAAAAGGGTGCCAATGGTGTCGGCTGGTTGTCTGGCGGCCAATGACCAATCCGAAAGGCTTTGAAATTCCGTAAACCTCAACCCGCACCTTTTCTAACTAAGGCTCAATTTGTAAACCCTGATAGCGGTTTTTCATGAGGTCAAGGATCATTTATTACCTTTCGGAGTCATCCTCTTTAAACACCAGGGCTACCGAATTCAGGCAGTAGCGCAGTCCGGTTGGCTTTGGCCCATCATTGAAGACATGCCCCAGGTGGGCATCGCAGCGCGCGCATAGAACCTCGGTGCGGATCATGCCGTGGCTGTAATCTTGGATGGCAGCAATTGCATCCTCGGCAAGCGGTTTAAAGAAAGAAGGCCAACCTGTGCCGGAATCAAATTTTTCCTTTGAAGAAAATATAACCAACCCGCAGCATACGCATGAGTAAGTCCCTGGTTTCTTATGGTCGTAAAACAGCCCACAGAAAGGTGCTTCGGTGCCTTTACGCCGGGTAATCTGGTATTGTTCAGGGGTTAAGACCCTTTTCCACTCTTCTTCAGTTTTGATGATTTTTTCCACTTTACGGTTCCTCCGCAATAATTTGATACTTGATTTAATAAATATATACCATTAATATCTATAATAGTCATGCAAGACCGATTCCTGGTTAGATATTTTCTTGAAGATGTGGTTCGATAAATTGAAATGATCAAGACTGCGCCAGGTCAATTCGCCAAAGTATCCGATTGAGCAAGTGCCAAATTCTTCACATTAAAGGTGCCGGATCCAGGTTCACAACGGGAGGAGCAAAATGGACAAGTCTGAAAAGGTCATTCGGGAGTTGCTCGAACTGGCCGAGATTGAGCCTAATGGGAATCATCCCTGGGATATTCAAGTTCACGACCCTAGATTCTATGAGCGTGTTTTGCGGGATGCTTCCCTCGGTTTAGGGGAAACGTACATGGATGGTTGGTGGGATTGCCACCAAATCGATGAGTTTATTAACCGAGTTTTCCGGGCGCGCCTGGATGAGAAGGTAATCAACAATTCTCGGATGGCCTTTCAAGTCCTTCGGGCCCGGCTGTTGAACAGGCAATCCACAGCCAGAGCCTATGAAATTGGGGAACGGCATTACGACCTGGGCAATGATTTGTATACTGCCATGTTGGACAAACGCCTGAATTACACCTGCGGGTATTGGAAAAACGCCACCAATTTGGATGAAGCTCAGGAAGCCAAACTGGAGCTGGTATGTAAGAAAATCGGCATTCACCCGGGGATGAAAGTCCTGGATATTGGTTGCGGCTGGGGTGGTTTTGCAAAATATGCCGCTGAAAAGTATGGAGCCAGCGTACTTGGGTTGACCGTCTCCACCGAGCAGGTAGCGCTGGGTATGGAATTGTGCAAAGGTCTGCCCGTGGAACTGCGCCTGCAGGACTACCGAGAAGTACAAGGCACCTTCGATGCAGTCCTATCGATCGGTGTGATGGAGCATATCGGTTATAAAAACTACCGCACTTACATGCAGGTCGTCGACCGCTGCCTTAAACCGGATGGCATTGCCTTCGTTCATACCATAGGCGGTAACCAGAGTGCCAAAACAGGAGACCCCTGGACGGATAAGTACATTTTCCCCAATGGGATGCTGCCTTCCATATCCCAATTGGGGGCTGCCATGGAAGGATTGTTTGTGATCGAAGACCTTCACAACATCGGTCCAAACTACGACCCAACCCTGAAAGCCTGGCATGCCAATTTCGAGCAAGCCTGGCCGAACCTAAAAAACAAGTATGGTGATCGTTTCTATCGCATGTGGCGGTATTACCTGTTGAGCAGTGCAGGGGTGTTTCGCTCGCGCAGCCAACAACTGTGGCAATTTGTTTTTACCCGCAAGGGCACATCTCAACCGGAATGCCGCTTTAGTTGAGGACCCGCCAGTGAGAAAAACCGATGTCATCATCGTTGGCGGTGGGCCAGCCGGCTCAGCCTGCGCCCGGCGGTTGAGACAAAACAACATCCGTTGTATTGTTCTGGACCAGTCTACATTTCCTCGCTTCAAGACCTGCGCCGGTTGGATAACCCCTCAAGTATTAAGGGATTTACAGTTTGATCTCAAAGATTATCCCCATGGCCTGACTTCTTTCTCCTCTTTTGAGGTCTATATTTATGGCGTCCACATAAGACTGCCCACCCAGCAATATTCCATCCGCAGGTACGAATTTGACGCCTGGCTTCTGCAAAAGGCAGAGGTCGATGTCATCGAACACAAAGTGAAAGCGATCCGCCAGGTGGGTGATGAATATATCGTCGATGACGCTTTCTCTGCAAAGTACCTGGTCGGGGCAGGTGGCACCCACTGTCCTGTGTACCGCAGCCTGTTCGAACCCATTAGCCCTAAATCAAAGAAAACCTTGGTTGTCGCTCAGGAAGACGAATTTAAATATGATTTTACCGATGAGCGCTGCCACCTGTGGTTCTTCGATAACGGGCTGCCCGGATACAGTTGGTATGTCCCTAAGGAAAACGGATATCTCAACGTGGGCGTGGGTGGAAAGGCTGAGCAAATTAAAGCAAAAGGGGATACCCTTAAGAACCACTGGCACTTGCTGGTGGAAAAACTTAAAAAAATCGGGCTGGTTCGCAACCACCCTTTCCAACCCAGCGGGCACAGTTACTACCTTTTCCAAAACCCACAGAAAATACGTTTGGGTAACGCTTTTCTGGCAGGAGATTCCTTGGGGTTAGCGACCCTGGACATGGGTGAAGGGATTGGTCCGGCGATCCAAAGCGGACTGCTAGCCGCCGAAGCCATCAGCCATCAAAAAGAATACTCGTTGAAGACCATCCCGCGCTATTCATTCCCATCTCTACTGCGCCTTCGGCGGTAATGAGGAGCAGTGAAGGGAAATTGAAGTAAAAAAAACCTGGAATCCATTGTCCGGTGTTTCTGTGCCGAACCAGAGTATAATGTCGCTTTACCCATTTAACCCGACCCTGCAATTCGGGTACGCACGAGTGCGATGGCTAACAATAAAATTGGGTACTCGATGAGGAATANAGACTTGATTAATTATCAACAANAANACCTNACGAATGAATCTCTGGGGGAAAAACTTGAGCTGGTTATTAGAAAAATTCCANCAGCAGAAGTGACCCTAAGCGATATATTGGAAATCATTGGGGACGACAGCCTCATGTTTCTCACCATATTCCTTTCACTGGTTTTTCTGGTTCCCGTTTCGATTCCAGGGGTAAGTACCGTGTTTGGAACTGCAATTTTATTGATTGGAATCTCCCGATTATTCAGCCGGAAATTATGGCTGCCAAAAAGGATTGCCGATCGTAAAATTGCTGGCGAGAATCTGACCGTGGTCTTAAATCGTGCTTTAATATGGTTCAGGCGTCTTGAAAAAATCGGCCATTCTCGCCGTTTTTATTGGTTGGCCACCAACGGGAATATCAACCTTTTAAATAAACTTTCTTTTATCCTGGCTGCGCTTCTCCTCATGGTGCCGTTTGGTTTTATTCCGTTCAGCAACACACTGCCAGCCATTGCACTGATTTTTCTATCTCTTGGAGCGATCCAAAAAGATGGAAGCAAGGTCTTGATTGGACACTTAGCCAACCTGGCAACCATCATCTACTTTTTAGCTTTAATCGCGGGTGGTGGTGTCACCCTCCAAGAAATATGGCGTTATTTGTCCGGTTAGGCTCGAGCGCGAACCGGCACAAAACCTGGTTAGGGTTATCGATTTATTTACCTAAGGACGGCTTTGACGAACGGATCCAGTCGCCTTCACACCGAAGTGCTGGGGGGATACCCATCGACAGTTTCGGTTATCGCTTCGATCCCGCCTGGGCGAATGTCCCTCAACGGGAGAAACCGATCGGTTTCCTGCATTTATTCCTTTAAATGGTACGGTACATCAATAATAATGCGTTGTAAACCGCTCTGGCGGCGTTTATAGAGCAACGCTTTCTTAATCTCATCCGCGGTTTGGTTATGTAAGATTTCGTGCCAGCTGGATGCCGGGATCAATTCGGGCAGGACCAGAAACGCATGCTGTCCATCATGATGCACCATGTCCGTTTTGTCCAGAAAGGATAGCAGCGGTTCAACCACCGAACGATACGGGGCCGGAATGACGACAAATTCAATATCGGGGAACCATTCGTTCCAACGATGGCGGATAACCTCTTTATCTAGGCTCGGATCGATATCAATATAAACCGCTGTAATCCGATCTGAGATCGACCGGGCTAAATTTACGGAATCCACCATCCCTCGATGTACACCTGAAACGGGGAGCACTACTCTCGGTTTGGGTAAAGGGCGCAGGGAAGGTGGCAGGCCATGCATGGTCAACTCTTTGGAGACATGCTGGTAGTGGTCCCGTATCTTATAAAAAATCAATACCAATCCGGGAATCACCAAAAAAGAAATCCAGGCTCCTTCCAGGAACTTGCTTACCCCGATCACCAGTAGGGCAATCAAAGTGACCACAGCCCCCACCCCATTGATGAAAGCTTTGATTTGCCAGCCAGGTTCCTTTAGTCGAAACCAGTGGACCACCATGCCTGCCTGCGAAAGGGTGAAAGCTGTAAACGCACCGACCGCAAATAGGGGCACCAGGGCATGCGAGTCGCCATTAAAAAAAATCATCAGTACTGCGGTTGATACCGAGAGTAAGAGGATACCATTATGGAATACCAATCGGTCCCCGACATTGAAGAGTTGGCGCGGCATAAATTTATCCTGGGCCAGGATGGCGGCCACCCGGGGGAAGCCGGCATAACTGGTATTGGCCGCAACCGCAAGGACAGCCAGGGTTGAAAATTGCACCAAATAATACCCCGGACCTGTGCCGAACAACCAGCGTGCCAGCGCAGACAGGATCGTTTCATCAGGTCTTGCCACAATCCCAAAGAATTGAATGAGACTGATACTGCCAGCAAAAAGAACCGCCATCAGTATCGCCATGACGATTAACGTTTTACGGGCATTTACCCATTCTGGTGGTTTGAATGCGGTTACCCCGTTGCTGATCGCTTCTATACCGGTGAGCGCTGTGCAGCCAGCCGAAAAGGCATGCACGATTAAAAACAAGGAGAGCGGGGCCAAAGCGGGAGGCGCGGTAACGGTAAGTGGGGTTGGTGTGCCTTGAATGGAAGCGCGAATCAAGCCGACCAACATCATACCTAAAAAAGAAAACAGAAAAAGGTAAACAGGAACCGCCATGACCGTCCCAGATTCTCGCAACCCGCGCAAATTTAGCAAAGCAATCACGACCAAAAAGCCTAATGCCAACCAGACACGGTAGGGCCATATTTCCGGAAAAGCCGAAGCAATGGCAGCCACCCCGGCAGTCAGGCTGACCGCTGCGGTTAGGATGTAATCGAGGAGCAGTGCTCCGCCAGCGATCAGCCCTGGAAGGTTGCCCAAATTTTCGCGGGCGACGACATACGAACCACCTCCCGAAGGGTACCCCCGGATAGTTTGGGAATAAGACAAGGCAACAATCAATAAAAGGGTCGTAATCCCCAGGGCGATGGGAAATTGAAAGGATAGTCCCGCTGCCCCGGCAATCACCAAGCCTAAGAATATTTCCTGGTTGGCATAGGCCACCGATGAAAGTGCGTCGGGGGAAAAGGCTGCCAGTGCCCTGACTTTGTTAAGCCGCTTTTTAGCCATCATTTCGCTGGGCAGTGGCGAACCCATTAGGATGTATTTTAATTTATGGAACATAAAACCCTGTGGCGAAGATATTGAACATTATAGATCAGGCCCCACCATAAAACAACAGCCAGTTCCGAGGTTGATGATGAACCTGTTAAAAATGCCTCGGAAATCCATGAATCCTTTTAATCTGTGAGCGAACGACCGTGGAAAGGGGCGATTGACCACTCGACTCCGATCAAGAAATTCTGCTTGTAAAATACAGATGCCGCTTTTACTTATTCTCGCGGGCAAATGGTGATCCGTAAGAGGCTGGCCAGGTCGCCTTACCCACAAAAAATACCAGGACAAGGAGCGTCACCAGGTAGGGGAAAGCAACCATTAACTGATAGGGAATCGGTAAACCCCTGGCCTGAATGCGAAGTTGGAGTGCATCGGCGGCCCCGAAGAGCAAGGTTCCTAAAAGAACGCCTAAGGGTTGCCATTTGCCAAATACGATCGCAGTGTATGCGATGAACCCTCGCCCACTGGCCATATTTTCTTGAAAGGTGTTCAGCACACCGATCGAAAGGAATGCACCTGCCAACCCGGCCATTGCCCCTGTAAACAGCAAGGCCAGGTACCGAACTCTGGCCACACGGATGCCAAGGGTGTCGGCAGCCTGGGGGTGTTCGCCAACCGCTCGGATTTTCAATCCCCAGGTGGTGCGAAAGAGCACATACCATACCACGAAGACCATCAAGAATGCAAAATAAACCAGGGGCAAATGATGGAAGAAAATGGGGCCGATGATGGGTATATCGGCTAGAAGGGGTATGCGCCATTCCGAAAGGCTGGGAACGGTGATGGTGGTCCGCACAGCCTCTCCGCGAGCGGTGAATACCATCGCAAACAGCAGGCTGGATAAACCCAAAGCGCCAATATTGAGCGCGACTGAAGTAACAATCTGGTTGGCACCGAAGGTCACCGCCATTAAAGCGAAGACGAGGCCCACCATCATCCCACCCATCACGGCTGTAAGCAGGCCGATCCAAGCATTACCAAACACACCGCTGCCGATCACCCCTCCAACAGCGCCCAGTAACATCATCGCTTCCATACTAAAGGTGATCACTCCGGTTCTCTCGGCGATCAGCCCACCCATGGCAGCCAACAGAAGCGGGCCTGTCATCCGTATAATGGCCACATAAAAGTCAACGGATAAAAGGATCTCCCAGAGTTGCTCAAGCATCGGTTACCTTATCTTCAGGGGATACCTGAGTGTTTTCGTGCCTGTGGTTTTCAATTCGCGGGCGGAGCTTTTTTTTAGTAAGGTGGATGGTCGTTCCAGCCACTGCAAAAAGAATTGCGAGTGCCTGGATGACGAAGACCAGGTGGGTAGGCACACCCGAAATAATTTGCATCCGGTTTGCGCCAGCGCGTAAGGCGCCGAAGAACAATGCGCTTACCCCAACCCCCAAGGGATTCAACTGGCCGATCATGGCTACCGGGATCCCCTCGAACCCGGCATTGAGTAAAAAGTTTGGAATGATCCGGTGTTGTGAGCCTAGAATTTCCATGGCACCAGCCAATCCGGCCAGTGCCCCGCTGATAAGGGCTGAGGACACGATCGTGCGGTTTATATCGATACCCATGTAGCGGGCCGCTTCGGGATTCACCCCTACCGCCCGGGCCCGGAATCCAACGGTCGTACGGAACAGAATAAAATACACCACCAGGATGGCCACCAATCCTAACACTGGGGCAAGGGTGATGCGTGTTAAAGCTGGGGAGCTGACCAGGTTTTGAAACCAACCTGCATCTCCAAAAAGGGTGGTAAAGAATTCGCTGTTCAACACACTCGAAAGGGAAGGCAGCCAGGAACTTTCCGGAATGAGAGCCGATTTTGGGTAGGGTTGGGCCGCATCTTTTAAACCGATCCAGTTGATGATGGTCCATTTCTGATCGAGCTCTTTAGACACATGATCGACCCGCAAACCCCATTCGAAGAATTGGATGATTAAATAATTGATCAACAAGGTCGTCAAAACTTCATTGATTCCACGCCCTGCCTTGAGCAATCCGGGTAACAGGGCAGCGAATGCGCCTGAAAGCCCAGCCGCCAGAATCCCCATCAGGATGATCAACCAACCTGGCCAGTCGCTAAAGGTCACCCCGATCCAAACCACCGAGTATGCTCCCAGGTATAGCTGACCTTCGGCGCCGATGTTGAAAAATCCGCTGCGATAACCATAAGTAACAGCCAGCCCGGTAAAAATGAGGGGGGTCAGTCGGGTGAGGGTGGTGGCGATGGAGGCTAAGCTGCCAAATGCACCGCTCCACAACGCGGTGTATGCTTCCAACGGATTGCTGCCCCAGGCAATAATCAGCAGGCCGCTGATTAAAAATGCCCCTAATATGGCCAGGATCGGGATGAGAAGGTTCGACGAACGGCTTAAAAAAAGCCTCCAGGTTTGCTGCAATGATTCGGCAGTTTTCATACCTTGCCTGTATCTTCCCCAATTATTTCCGGCTCGCCGATAGATTTTAGCCGGCGAACCCCGGCCATCATTTCACCAAGGAGGTGGAGGTCGGCATTTTGAACCGGGAGAATACCCATGATTTCGCCTTTATACATAACGGCAATCCGGTCGGCGAGCGAAAAAATTTCTTCCAAATCCGATGAAATCAACAAAATCGCCGCTCCATCCTGGCGGGCTGCCAACATTTGTTGGTTTACATATTCAGTCGCGCTAATATCTAACCCGCGGGTGGCTTGAGAGGCGATGATCAGATCAGGTTTGCGGCTTAATTCGCGTGCTAGAACCACTTTTTGCTGATTACCACCCGAGAGCAGTCTTGCTTTTAAATTGGGACTGGTGGTTCGAATGTCGTACTTACTGATGCAGTGATCTACATATTGCTGAATAGGCCTTTTTTGGAGGACACCACCTCGGGTGTAGGGTTTTTCCCAAAAAGATTTCCCGATGATATTTTCACGAACAGAAAAATCCATGAGCAGACCAACATGCTGGCGATCGGGAGGTATATAAGAAACGTTCATCTTCAGAATCTTATGGGGAGATTGGTTGGTTGCATCCACACCATGGATTCGCAGCTTGCCATTGATCGAGGGACGCATCCCGGCCAGC
>JGI24109J20143_1000376_pt1 | contig 10668 bp, 9 predicted proteins | sample Subbio11_8B_AprC_FD_20143 | JGI IMG/M metagenome (IMG submission 20143) | reverse complement strand
CCCTCACCGCCGAGCCGCCTACCCCCGAGCCAACCGCTACAACGGTCCCAACCTCCGCTGAAGGGCTGTTCCTACAGACCGGCCGGATGACCAATGCCGGTGCCCGCCAGGTAGTGTGGATGAATGACGGGCTGTCGTTGGCGCTGGTCTCCGAAAACGGCGTTGCCATCCTGGATGTCAAAACACTCGGGCTTACCCACACGTTCAGTGACCCAACTTTGGGAATCCTGCTCGATTTCTCCGCCGATGGGCGGACCCTGGCAGCCACCCACGACCAGAGCAGCATCGATCTTATCGATATCTACACCCTTGAGAGCCGCAAGCTGGAAACGGGTATCCTGTTCAACGCGGTTTCCTTCTCGCCAGAAGGCAGCCTGTTCGTTGTAACCTCCAATGAGGAGTGGGCCGCCCACATCTGGGACGCCAAGTCCGGGCAGTTCCGCCTAAAGATGACCGGTTTTGAGACCGCCGCGCCTGTTTACCAGGTAAACTTTGCCGCGAGTATGCTCGACTTGTTGTGGATCGCGCGCGGGACGGTTCAGGTGCAAAACATCCCCAGCACCGAGCTTTATCCGGCGGTCGGTCACGAGGATTTTGTATCGGCGGTTGCCCTGGCAAATGGCGAACCGCTCCTGGTCACGACTGCTGGTGGGACGCTGGATGGGGAATTCACCCCGCTTTTGTATGTATGGGATGTGCTTACCGGTGAGGAGCTGCTGCGCATTCGGCAGGACCAGCCCGCCTACAGCCTGCACTTTTCGCCAAATGACCGCTTCCTGGCGGTTGGCGAAGGGGAAAATGTGGTTATTTTCACAACCGCTGACATGAACGAAGTTGACCGGTTACCCGGACATTCCGCCAGTGTGGTGGAGGTCCGTTTTTCGCCGGATGGCAGCCGCCTGGCAGCTCTGGACAGTGACGGTTTGTTGATCCTCTGGCAGTTGGCGGGCGAGTAAATTGTTTACTGTCCATACCCACCCTGAAATATTTTTGTTTTCAGCTCCGGATACAAACCTGACCGCCGGTGTGGTTCACCAAGATCAAGGTGCTGACCCAGCTCCACGCCTTCGCTGCCATCGACCTGTGCTTAAACCATGCTAGGTGCCAGGCTGATGAAGGAGCCTGCGGCTAGCAGGGCGCTTAAGAAAACCTACGATGCCGTAGTGGTTGGTTCCGGTCCGAACGGGTTGGCGGCGGCTATCACCCTCGCAAAGGCCGGGAAACACGTTTTGGTGATCGAATCTCGTCCAACTCCTGGCGGCGGTACACGGACGGCGGAATTAACATTACCCGGCTTCTGGCACGATATCTGCTCGGCGGTTCACCCACTGGGGGTCGCCTCTCCTTTTTTCCGCCGGTTGGGATTGGAAAAATACGGGTTGGATTGGATATTCTCACCGGCTGCCCTGGCGCATCCCTTCGATGACGGCTCGTGCGTGTTGGTACAAAAATCTGTGCCAGAAACAGCACAAAGCCTTGGCATCGACCGGCTGGCATATACCCGCTTGTTCACAGCGATCGCGCACAACGCTGATAAGATAATCGGTGACCTGTTCGGGCCGCTGCCGCTCCCGCCGCGCCATATTTTCGCCGATATTCGCTTCGGATTGCCGGCCCTTCTTCCGGCCAAACTTCTGGCCCGAATGGCTTTTCGGAGCGAGAAAGCCCGGGCGGTTTTCGGCGGAATGTCTGCCCACGCCATTTTGCCCTTGGAAAAACCGGTCACGGCCGCATTTGGGTTAGCCATGCACATGTTCGCCCACACTGGCGGTTGGCCTGTGGCCCGCGGTGGTTCCCAGCGCATTAGCGATGCATTGACCGCTCACCTTATAGCCCTGGGGGGTGAAATGATCACCGGCTGGCAGGTAGAGTCGCTCGCCGAACTCCCGCCGGCTCCCATCGTAATGTTCGACCTCGCCCCGCGCCAGGTATTGAAGATCACCGGCGACCGATTACCGCGGGGTTACCGCCGGCGTTTGGAAGGCTTTCGTTATGGCCCTGGTATATTCAAGGTGGATTGGGCCTTGGACGCGCCGATCCCCTGGCAGGCTCCCGAAACCAGCCAGGCCGTTGCGGTTCACCTGGGAGGCACATTAGAGGAAATTTGTGCGAGCGAGCGTGCGGTTTGGGAGGATCGTATCCCAGAACAGCCTTATATCATCCTCAGCCAACCAACCCTATTTGACCCAACCCGGGCCCCGGCCGGCAGGCATATCGCCTGGGCTTACTGCCACGTCCCGCACGGTTCGACCGAGGATATGACCGCTCGTATCGAAGCCCAGATCGAACGCTTTGCGCCCGGTTTTCGCAGCCGCATCCTGGCCCGCAGGGGGATGAATACCCAGCAGTTGGAAGCCTACAACCCGAATTACGTCGGCGGCGATATCAACAGCGGCGTACAAGACCTGGGCCAATTTTTCACCCGCCCGGTAGCCAGCCTGAACCCCTACGCTACCCCACTTAAGGGGGTATATCTCTGTAATTCATCCACCCCACCCGGCGGTGGTGTGCATGGTTTATGCGGCTACCACGCCGCCGGCGCCGCCTTGCGCTCATCAAAACCTGGAGGTTCGGGTTAGATTTACGCCTAAGGGAACGGGATTACTCAATCCGCAATGGCAATCGGTTATAATTCCTCCTCAGAGGGAATACGCTATGGCCATCCACGATACCCACCTTTATAAAGAAATCCACGAACAGCCTGATGTGTTGCGTCGTTTTTTGAGCAGTGGGATGGCGCCTCTACACGATTTGGTGGAGCATATTCGCCGCGATAAGATCCGCCACATTTTGATCGCCGCGCGCGGAAGCAGCGACAATGCCGGACGCTATGCCCAATACCTTTTGGGCATCACCAACCATATGCTTGTATCGCTGGCCGCCCCCAGCCTGTTTTCTATCTACCGCCGCCCGCCGGATTTGGGCGGTATGTTGGTGCTGGGGATCAGCCAGAGCGGGCAAAGCCCCGACCTGGTGTCTGTCCTGGAGGAAGCCAACCGCCAGGGAGCGATCACGGCCGCAATTACCAACCATGCCTATTCGGCGATGGGGCGCACCGCCAGGCACGTCATCCCTCTGGGTGCTGAACAAGAACGCTCGCTGGCTGCAACCAAAACGTATACCGCCCAGTTAACTGCCCTGGCTGCCCTCAGCGGGTTGCTGGCGGAGGATGGTGAATTGATTACCGAATTGAACCAGGCACCGGCAGCGATCGAGGCGGTTCTCGCTCGCCGGGAAGAAATCGAGCGCATCGCAGAACGCTATCGCTATATGGAACGCTGCGTAATCATCGGGCGTGGTTTGAATTATGCCACCGCCTTCGAGATGTCCCTCAAGCTTAAAGAGTTGACCTACACGGCCTCCGAGCCTTACTCCAGCGCCGATTTCCTCCATGGGCCGATTGCAATGGTTGAGCGTGGTTTCCCGGTCTTCGTCATTGCTCCATACAGTGCCGTCCTGCCCGAACTGATGGATTTTTTCCTTAAACTGCGCGAACGGCAGGCTGAAATTATCGCGGTCAGCGATGAAGATGAGGTTTGCAACCAGGCCGACCGCGTTCTGCCCCTGCCAGTTAAATTAGGCGAACGCATTTCACCGATCGCGGCCATTATTCCTGGGCAGCTCTTTGCCATGCATTTGGCGGATGCGCGCGGTATCGATGTAGACACCCCGCGTGGTCTGTCGAAAGTCACAGAAACCTGGTAAGCGGAAATTTTAATTCCCATCCATCCCTTCAGCGGTAGTTTTTTTTGGTTAAGAGGGCGGCTAGGATCCATTCCACCCTGGTGAAATCGGTCCCACCTTCATTGAGTCTGAGGGGGTATCCGGTCGCGTTGATCGTTTTATAAATAATGCCACTTGACAACAATCATAAAATGACTAAAATATGGACAAAATACGAGCGAATATGAGCGATCATGAGAGAATACCTATCGTCTGAAGAACGTCAAGATAAGATCGTTACCCTGCTTTCACAAAAGGGGCGTTTAAGTGTGGCTGGAATTGTTGGGCAGTTTGGGGTCAGTCAAGCCACCGCCCGCCGCGATTTGGAGACTTTGGCAGAACAGGGGAAACTCCACCGGGTCCATGGAGGCGCGCTTTCTATGAAGCAAGCACCGCCCGAGTTGCCCATTTTGCAGCGCGCGCAAGAGCAAACCTCTGAGAAACAGCGGATTGGGCTGGCTGCTGCCGCACTGGTGGGTGATGGAGACACGATATTTCTGGGTTCAGGAACGACCGTCTTGGAAGTGGCGCGCAACTTGCGTTCGCGCCAGAACTTGAGTGTTATCACGAACTCCCTGCCGGTCATGAATCTCCTTTCCGGCCTGCCTGGGATCAACCTTATCACCTTGGGGGGGATGCTGCGCCTCAGCGAACTCTCATTCATTGGTCATATCACCGAACAGTCCCTGGCTGAAGTCCGAGCCGACAAGGTGTTTATCGGAGTCCATGCCATTTGCCTTAAAAATGGGTTGACCAATGACTACTTGCCCGAGACGATGACCGATCGGGCTATTCTGAAGGCGGGAAATGAAGTGATTGTGGTGGCAGACCATACCAAAATCAACGCGGTCGCGACGGCCTTTCTGGCACCGATCGACAGCATCGATGCTTTGGTCACCGATAATCATTCGCCGGCAGATTTTCTCGGCACCCTGCAGGAAATGGGGATAAAAATTTACCTGGCCTGATCCGGGATCGGACGATCGATCCTCGAAAACGTTCGCCCAATCCAGGCTCGTAACCACAACCACCCAGGTCGATAGGAGACATGATGACGAAAAATGAACAAGGGGAATTTACCCGTACTGAAATCTTTTCCCAACCCGAAGCGTGGGGGGATGCGTTGGATGTCGTCGAGCAGGCCCGCCCGGCACTTGGAGCGCTTTTGCAAGCTGAATACGACCAGGTTTTGTTCACTGGTTGTGGTTCCACCTATTATCTCTCGCTTTCGGCGGCAGCCCAGTTTACAGAATCGACCGGCAAGCTGGCAAGGGCTGTGCCGGGTGGCGAGCTGCTTTTGAATCCGGACACTTTCGTGCGGGGGATCGCCAACCCGACGGATGAGGAACACCACCCAGCCCACAAAACCCTTTTGGTGGCAGTCAGCCGCTCTGGCTCGACCACCGAAACCATCCGGGCGGTGGAGCAATTCCAAAAGCAGAAGCGCGGCCCAGTTGTGGCGATCACCAATTACGGCGACCAGCCCCTGGCAGGCCTGGCAGATGTGGCTCTGGTCATAAAAAAAGGTCAGGAGCAGAGTGTGGCGCAGACTCGTTCGTTTACATCGATGTTTGTGACGGCAGCCGCCCTGTGTTTGCTGGCCGGCGGACGTGAAAACGAGTATCAATCCATGCGCCGATTGCCCGCCGCCGGCGGGAAGTTGATGGCGGAATACGATGTTCTGGCCCAGAAATTCGGCGCTAACCTGGCCTTCGACCGTTTCTACTTTTTGGGCAGCGGCACCCGCTATGGTCTGGCATGTGAGGCCAATCTCAAGATGAAGGAAATGTCGCTTACCCACAGCGAACCTTTCCACTTTTTGGAATTCCGGCACGGGCCGATGAGCATGGTGACAGAGAATGCCGTTATTGTGGGCCTTGTTTCGGAAAAAAACTTTCACTACGAACAGGCGGTATTAAACGAGATGCAGGCGCTGGGCGGGAATATTCTTGCCCTGGGCGAAAACGGATTGGATGTTCGTTTCAATAGCGGTATCCCTGAGGCGGGTCGGACCATTCTTTACCTTCCTGTATTGCAGTTGATGGCCTTTTACCGCTCTTTGGCGAAGGGATTAAACCCCGACTATCCAAAAAACCTGGCCGGGGTCGTAAAGCTCAATCTATGACCCACCAGACCCAATGTAGACCCTTTTACCGGCACATTTCGGAGGCGAAAACCTGAAACATGACACCTGAAACCTTAAAACCCCTTAGCATTGGCAAATTGCGCGGATTGCAGCAATGCGCTTCCGCACGCGGAACTTTCACCTGCCTTGCCCTCGACCATCGCCAGAACTTGCGCACAGCCAACCCATCCTTTGCTGCGGATGTGGAACTCAGCCGCTTCAAATTGGACGTGACGGCTGAACTTGCCCCTTATGCCACTTCCGTTTTGCTCGATCCGGAAGTTTCGGCTGCCCAGGCCATAGCCGCGGGAGCCTTGCCCGGCGATAAAGCCTTCGTCGTCGCGGTCGAATCGACCGGCTATACCGGCGATTCCAGCGCCCGCCACGCTCAGATCATCCCCGGTTGGAGCGTGGAGAAGGCCAAGCGGATGGGGGCAAGCGCCATAAAATTGCTTGTGTATTATCACCCCGATTCATCCACCGCCCAAGAGACCGAAGACTTCACAGCCAGGGTCGCAGAAGAGTGCCAAAAATATGATCTCGCGCTCATGCTCGAACCACTTTCTTACTCATTAAGGGAAAACAATAAACTGACATCCGAAGAAAAACGATATGTTGTTGTCGAATCCGCCCGAAGGCTGACCCGATTTAATGTGGACATCCTAAAAGCCGAATTTCCATTGGCTGCCGACCATCGCGATGAATCGGTATGGGAAGAAGCCTGTAAAGAAATTACTTCGGCCTCCAAAGCTCCGTGGATCCTCCTCTCTGCGGCGGTAGATTTTGAAATATTTGTCAGGCAGGTTACCGCAGCCTGTACCTCAGGTGCCAGTGGTATTGCGGTTGGACGTGCGGTTTGGAAGGAGGCTGTACCCATGGAAAGCAAGGAACGAACTACTTTTTTGCGGACGATCGGCAAAGAAAGATTATCACGGCTTACCTCGCTTTGTAATGCGCTCGGTAAACCATTTGGAGAGGCTTATCAAACCGATACTCCGTTTGATTGGTATAAAAAATATTAGCCTTCCATGAATGATCTTGATTTTATTATCTCTTCTCATAAAATGGGCGAACCGCGGGGGGTAACCTCGATCTGTTCTGCACATCCCTTCGTCCTCGAGGCAGCCTTGCGCCACGGGTTGGCAACCCACACCCCGGTTCTGATCGAGACCACTCCCAACCAGGTTAATCAATTGGGGGGTTACACAGGCTTGAACCCGGCCAATTTTGTCCGCTATGTGCAAACAATGGCCGATTCGGTCGGTTTTCCCCGCCAAAATCTTTTATTGGGCGGGGACCATCTTGGGCCGCTGGTCTGGTCGAACGAACCTGCAGGTGCAGCCATGGATAAGGCCAAAACCTTGGTGCGCGAATATGTCCGCGCTGGATTTAGCAAAATCCACCTGGATTGCTCCATGCCCTGCGCCGATGATCGGGAACTGCCGGTGGAACTCATCGCCCAACGGGCTGCCAACCTGGCAAGAGCAGCTGAAGAGGCAGCCTTGGAACACCCTTCCGTTCTGCGCTATGTCATCGGCAGCGAAGTCCCACCGGCTGGAGGAGCCATCTCCGGAGAAACTCACCTCACCGTCACCACCCCGGCGGATGCAGCCCAGACGATCGAACTGACCAAACGCGCCTTCTCGGTCCAAGGGCTGGATTCTGCCTGGGAACGAGTTTTCGCCCTGGTCGTTCAGCCTGGGGTGGAATTCGGAGACGAAACCATCCACCAATACGATCGGTCGGCCGCTAGGGGTCTGTCGGGTTTCATCGAAACGGTCCCTGGATTGATCTACGAAGCCCATTCAACAGATTATCAGACCCGGGCAGCCCTGCGCGAACTGGTTGAAGACCATTTTGGTATCCTGAAGGTTGGCCCCTGGTTGACCTTTGCCTTTCGCGAAGCAGTCTTTGCCCTGGCAGAGATGGAGGAGGTTCTATTCGAAACGCCCAGCCGGATGCGCGAAACTCTGGAAATCGCCATGCTGACCAACCCAATTCACTGGATAAAGCATTACGGTGGCGATATAAAAACTCAAAAATTTGCGCGCTCATTCAGCTTCAGCGACCGGATACGCTATTACTGGAATACCCCCCAGACACTGCAGGCCTTTGAACACATGCTCACCAATTTTGGGAAAACGGCCTTGCCCCTGGCACTTTTGAGTCAGTACCTGCCCGAACAATATAAAAAAGTCCGTGGCGGGGTGCTAACCAACCATTCCCGCAGCCTTTTGCTTGATCGGGTCATGGGTGTGTTAGGCGATTATGCATTCGCATGTAGGGGGTAAGCGTTTGCAATTTGGAATTTAATCTGGCAAGCTGGGGGATTACAGCGTGTATACCGCAAAGCTCGCCTCGCGGAATTGTCGTCCACGGCTGTGTGGGTTTCGCTTTGGCAAGGCCTTGAGATCCGACCTCACATTCCCGCCGCATCCATAGCCGTTCAAGGAAGGTCATCCAGGCCAGGTTACTCATGGTTCTCAGCTTTCTTTAGGGCTGGTAACCGGTGGCAGGCTGATTCTAACCTTCATCATCCAATTCAGGAGCGGCCGGTAAAAGGAAAGGTTGCTGCGGCGGTCTTACAAATCGGTTGGTGGTACTTTTCGAGTAAGCCCTTCACGAAGGGGGCAGCGATGTTTCTAGCCCGTGGGATGCCAGCCATACGATGATGCAGTCGGCCGTGGCGACATTGGTTGCCAGGGGAATGTTGTGGATATTGCACAACCGAAGCAAAGCCTGGATATCCGGATCATGAGGATGCTTATCCAGCGGATCCACCAGGAAAACCACCCCGTCCACTTGACCATCGACCACCCTGGCTCCGATCTGTACGTCACCGCCTAATGGGCCGGGCTGGACGGTTACGACTTCCAGACCGACCTTATCTACCAGCAGCCTGGCAGTCGCCGCTGTGGCGATCAGTTGGTGGTGAGCCAGGGCAGCCCGGTTATAGGTAGCCCAGGCGACCATATCGGCTTTCTTTCCATCGTGCGCAATCAATGCTAGTATTTTCATTTCTCCTCCTGATCGTTCTGGCGCATCCGCCGCAACCAGCTTTCATCGGTTAGATCCAGGCGCAGGGGAGTCAACGAGATCAGCCCTTGCTCCATTGCCCAACGATCCGTTTCTTCTTCCGGCTCGGTCAGGTGGGTGGCGGTAAACCAGTAGTGCTTCCGCCCGATCGGATCTTTGCTTTCCAGGACTTGGCCGTTGTAAGCCCGCACCGATTGGTGGGTCCAACGGATGCCCCTTGGATTCTGGGGCAGGTTGACATTGACCAGCTTTGGCCCCTGGTCTTCCAGCAGCATACGGATCACCCGTTCTACGTAAACCAGCAGCGGTTCGAACTCTGGCTCGTCCTTTCCGAGCGCCAGGCTAAACGCTGCAGCAGGCACCCCAAGGAGCATAGCTTGTTTGGCTGCGCCAACCGTTCCAGAATGCCAGACATCGTGGCCCAGGTTGCTCCCCAAGTTTATCCCAGAGAGTACCAGGTCGGCGCCCTCCCAGCGGTAAAGCCCGAGGGCAACGCAGTCAGCCGGGGTACCGTTCACCCGGTAGGCATCCAGGGAGTCCAAATGCATACGGTGGTATTGTAATGGCCTTTGAATGGTAATCGATTGTCCTACTGCGGATTGTTCGCCATCCGGCGCCACTACCCGAACTTGTCCAAATCGTTGTGCAGTCCTGGCCAGAGCAACCAATCCGGGACTAAAAATACCATCGTCGTTTGTCACCAATATTTTCATGCTCGTCCTTTTATTAATCTCATCGTAACACTGTTTTATCCACCGGACGGTGTGCCTTGGGTAGGAATACCTTCAACAATCGGAATATGCGGCTACCTTTTGATGTTTTGGCGGCGGATCGGTTGCCGTTATCGGTCAACGGTCAACTTTCGCGCTTAGTACGGTCTGCTCCGCACTGGCTCGCACATTCAACAGTCAAGGCGGCCTGTACTTTAAACAGCGGAGGAAATGAATGTGTGCCTCTGACCATTATCTACACCCAACCGGTGGCCAGCCTTTCGCTTGGTTTTGGAGTACGAGCAGCAGCCACAACGGCGGACGCCCAAAGGTTTTCACCATCCAGAAGGGTTTGACGAGTGCCAAGAGGTCGTCGAGTGACATACGGTATGGCTGTGCTCCAGTCTCGGCTTGCCAAAAGGGAGCTGGCAAGGTTGCGAATTCCTACAAGGGTTAAAAGCCAATCCATTCCTGGCTTCATTGTCCGTGCAGTAAAAACCCCTGATTTTCCCGGCTATTATAGCATGCCCAAATCACTGGACGAGGAGCAAAGGCTTAATCCTTTGTAAACGGCTTGTAAAGCATTGAATAAGAATTTGACCAGGAGGATCAAGTTTAGGAATGCAATGTCCAATGGTCACTAAAAGAACTCTAAGCCTCATTAACCATGATGGTTTGGAGGTCATTACCTGGATTCAAATCTACCCAAGAATCTGAACAACGAGAGGACCAACTGAAATTCAAAAAGAGTGTGTTAAAATCCAATTTGGTTTTGAATTTTCAATAAAATGGTTGGGTATGGAAAAACACCTCCAGACCGGCGCTCAAAATTGGATCTTCGCCGCCGGCTGCCCGATGCCTGACTCCATACCCGTAAAAACCTGTGCAACCGGAACCGGGCACCGCATGGGGGAAATGGATAAAAAGGATGCAACCTGTACCGATTTGGCGTGAAGAGACTCAAGTTCGTCCCTTTGAAACCGACTTTCGCAATTGGTGGAAGCCCGCCTGTTTCTTCCAAACCATCCAGGAAACCGCCACCCACCATGCCAAGAACCTGGGTTTCGATTTTGC
>JGI24109J20143_1000353_pt1 | contig 11052 bp, 12 predicted proteins | sample Subbio11_8B_AprC_FD_20143 | JGI IMG/M metagenome (IMG submission 20143) | reverse complement strand
CCAGCGGCACCCGGTGCCGCACGCTGGCGCGGTTGAGGGTGTGGCGGGTGGCAAAATTGTCGCTGCAGTCGAGCAGCACGTGGGCGCTGGGCAGCAAGCGCTCGAGCAAGGTGGCGTCGGCGCGTTGCGCCAGCGCCTCGATGCGCGGCTCGGGGTTGATGGCCAGCATGGCGGTTTGCGCCGAATGCACCTTGGGCTGGCCCACGCGCGCCAGCGTGTGCGCGATCTGGCGCTGCAAATTGGTGGCATCCACCACGTCGTGATCGACCAAGGTGATGCGCCCAACCCCGGCTGCCGCCAGATACAGCGCCACTGGCGAGCCCAGCCCCCCGGCCCCCACCACCACTGCGTGCGCCGCCAGCAGCCGCTGCTGCCCGGCAATGCCGAATTCTTCGAGCAGGATGTGGCGCGAGTAGCGCAGCAGTTGCGCGTCGGCCAGATCGGGCAAGTCGGGCAGATCCGCTTTCAAGGCAGACACGACACTGGGGGGTGCCTTTAGTTGCGGGTGCGCTCAGGCGCTGGGCGCTCGCGCCTGGTCTGGCTCACCTGAACCGGCAAATTTTGCAAATGGTTGAGCGCCTGGCGCAGTTGGAAGTCTTCGGCCGAGCCGAATTCGGGCAACAGGCGCTGGCCGGGGTTGAGGCGCTGCTGTTCCTCCAGCCGCTGGCGCGCCGCCTCGCGCTCTTGCTCGCGCTGGCGTTCGCGGGCGCGTTCTTCCTCGGTGAGTTCGCGTGCCGGGGCATCGCTTCGGCCGGCGCTGATATCGGCCTGGCGCGGGCGCAGTGCCGCCAGCACGTCACCGGCGGCGGTTTCATCGAGCCACACATCGGGCAGAATGCCGCGGTCTTGGATGGCGCGCCCGCTGGGGCTGAAGTAGTGCGCGGTGGTGAGCTTGATGGCGGTGTCGGGGCCGAGCGGGCGCACCGTCTGCACCGAACCCTTGCCAAAGGTCTGGCTGCCCATGATGGTGGCGCGGCGGTGGTCTTGCAGCGCCCCGGCCACGATCTCGCTCGCCGAGGCCGAGCCTTCGTTGACCAGCACCACCAGCGGCACGGTGCGCAAGCGCCCTTGGGTGGCCTCGGTCAGGCGCTGGATGTGGTCGGTGCCGCTGCGCAGGTAGTAGCGCGGCGCGGCGCGGAAGGTGGCGCGGCTCTCGGGCAACTGGCCGTTGGTGGTGACCACGACGACGTTTTCGGGCAAGAAGGCGGCCGACATGGCCACGGCCGCGTCGAGCAGGCCGCCCGGGTCGTTGCGCAAATCCAGCACAAAGCCCTTGAGTTGCGGGTCTTGCTGGTACAGCGCCTGCACCTGGCGCGCAAAGTCTTCGATCGTGCGCTCCTGGAACTGCGACACCCGCACCCAGGCAAAACCGGGCTCGACCATGCGGCTGCGCACGCTCTGGGTGCGAATTTCCTGGCGCGTGATGGTCACGCTGAAGCTGCGGTTTTCGCTGCGCCGCATGATCATCAGGCGCACCTGGGTGTTGGGCTCGCCGCGCATGCGCCGCACCGCCTCGCCGATGGTCATGCCGCGCACCGGGGCGTCGTCGATCTGGCTGATGAGGTCGTTGGCCATCAGGCCGGCGCGAAAGGCCGGCGAGCCCTCAATCGGCGAGACCACTTTGACCAACCCGTCTTCCATTGAGATCTCGATGCCGACGCCGACGAAGCGGCCCGCCGTGCCTTCACGGAATTCGCGGAAGTGACGCGGATCGAGGAACTGCGAATGCGGATCGAGCCCCGCGACCATGCCCGAGATGGCGTCGTTGAGCAGCTCGGCGCTGTCCACCGGCTTGACGAAATCGCTTTTGATGATGCCATAGACGGCAGCCAACCGCTGCAACTGCTCCAGCGGCAGCGGCGTGACGGCACCGCGCGCGACCGCCTGCAATTGCATGGTGGTCAGCGCGCCCGCCAAGGCCCCGATGGCGATCCAGCTCGCGACTTTCAATTTGTATCCCATTTTCTCAACCTCTGCCCGCAGTGGGCAACGCGACTCGCACTATAGCGCTTGGAGCGCCGTGGCGGTGTAGCGTTCCTGGAAAAACCGTGTGAATGTTCAGCCGCGGCTCTGGCGCGCCACGGCGGCGGCCGCCGCCTCGGCTGCCGCAGCATCGCCCAGGTAGTAGCGGCGCAGTGGGCGCAGGGCGGCATCGAACTCATAGACCAGCGGGATGCCGTTGGGGATGTTGAGCTGCACGATGTCGGAATCTGACACGCCGTCGAGGTGCTTGATCAGGGCGCGGATCGAATTGCCGTGCGCCGACACCAGCACCCGCTGCCCGCTGGCAATGGCTGGCGCCAGCGTCTGCTCCCAGTAGGGCACCATGCGCGCGACCGTGTCTTTGAGGCATTCGGTCAGCGGCACCTGGCTGGGGTCGAGGGCGGCGTAGCGCCGGTCGGTGCGTTCGCTGCGCGCGTCGTCGGGAGCCAAAGGGGGTGGCGGGGTGTCGTAGCTGCGCCGCCACAGCAGCACCTGCGCCTCGCCGTACTGGCGCGCGGTCTCGGCCTTGTTCAGCCCTTGCAGGGCGCCATAGTGGCGCTCGTTGAGGCGCCAGTCTTTGAGCACCGGCAGCCAGGCGCAGTCCATGGCGTCGAGGCAGTGGTCGAGGGTGTGGATGGCGCGCTTGAGCACGCTGGTGTGGCAGCAGTCGAAGGCCCAGCCCTCGGCTTTGAGCAACTGCCCCGCCGACCGGGCTTGCGCCACGCCGGTGGGGGTCAGGCCCACGTCGGTCCAGCCGGTGAAGCGGTTTTCCAGGTTCCAGGTGGATTCGCCGTGGCGGATCAGGACGAGCTTGTGCATGGGTATTTCTTGCGTGAGGCCGGGGCGGGGTGAGGTTGTGATTCTAAAATACTGGCTGCTTGTGTTTTGAGGACAGTTGTGGATTTCATCGTACAAAATTGGGTTCTGGTGCTGATTGCCGTGACGGCGCTGGCGCTGTTGTTGTGGCCTATGGTTGCGGGCGGGGGTGGTGCGGGCAGCCTCACGCCGGCCGAAGCGGTGCAGCTCATCAACCGCGAAAAAGCGGCGGTGATCGACGTCTGCTCGGCCGAGGAATACGCCGCCGGGCACGTGGGCCAGGCCAAACACGTGCCGCTCGATGAGCTGGACAAGCGCTTGGCGCAGGTGGTCAAAAACAAAGCCACGCCGCTGATCATGGTGTGCGCATCGGGCATGCGCTCCAAGCGCGCGGTGGCGCAGGCCAAGAAGCTCGGCTACGAGAAGGTGCATTCGCTCGCCGGGGGCTTGGGTGCTTGGCGCGCTGCCGCCATGCCGGTGCAAAAAGGGCCGCCGGGTAAAAACTGAAGGCCTAGAGCCTTTGAATATGGCACAAATCACGATCTACAGCAGCGACTGGTGCCCCTACTGCCACCGTGCCAAGGCCCTGCTGCGCGCACGCGGTGTGCAAGAGTGGGAAGAAATCGTGGTCGATGGCCGGCCAGAGCTGCGCGCCGCCATGACCGAGCGCGCCGGGCGCACCAGCGTGCCACAAATTTTCATAGCCGGGCAGCACATAGGCGGCTGCGACGACTTGCATGCGCTCGATGCGCGCGGGGGGCTGTTGCCCTTGCTGAGATAATTCGCCCCGGCCCTTCTTGCCTTTTCTGGCCCGCTGCTGGCGCAACTGCCTTGGCGGGTCTTTCACCACGAGATCAACCATGTCCGATACCTCTGCCGCCCCGGTGTTTCAGATTCAGCGCGTCTATCTCAAAGAAGCCTCGCTGGAGCAGCCCAATTCGCCCAACATTTTGCTGCAACAAGAGCAGCCGTCGCTGGATATCCAGCTCGGGGTGGCGGCCGAGCCGCTGGCTGAAGGGGTGTACGAAGTCACCGTGACCTGCACCGTGACGACCAAGATCCAGGACAAAACCCTGTACCTGGTGGAGGCCAAGCAGGCCGGTATTTTCGAGCTGCGCAACCTGCCGCAAGAGCAACTCGGACCGATCTTGGGCATCGCTTGCCCGCAGATCATCTACCCCTATCTGCGCGGCAACGTGGCCGACCTGATCCAGCGCGGCGGCTTCCCGCCGGTGCACCTGGCCGAAATCAACTTCCAGGGCATGTACGAGCAGCAACTGCCGCGCGAAGGCGAGGCAGCCGCCGCACCCGCACCTACGGTCCAATGAAGCACGGCGCACCAGGCCGGGCATGAACATCACGCTGCTGGGGGCTGGTGCCTGGGGCACGGCGCTGGCGATTGCGGCGACGCGCACTGTGGGTGCGGGCGCGGCGGCTGCCAGCGGCACCACGCAGCGCGTGCGCCTCTGGGCGCGCGACCCGGCGCAGGTGGCCGCCATGCAGGCGGCGCGCTGCAATGCCCGCTACCTGCCGGGCTGCCCTTTCCCTGCTGCGCTGGAGCTGTTTGCTGCCGACGAGGCCGATCTGGCCCAGCTTTGCGCTGGCGAAGATCTGATTATTCTGGGCACCCCGATGGCGGCGCTGCGCGGCCTGTTGCACCGTTTGCGCGGGCTGCCGGTGCCCGTGGTCTGGCTGTGCAAGGGCTTCGAGCAGCACACCGGCTTGCTCGGGCACGAAATCGCGCTGCAAGAGGCCCCAGACTTGGCGGTGGGGGTGCTCAGCGGCCCCAGTTTTGCCAAGGAGGTGGCCGCCGCCGCCCCGACCGCGCTGGTCGCGGCCAGCTCGGATGCGTGCGTGAGCCAGCGCCTGGTGGCGGCTTTACACAGCCGCACGCTGCGCGTTTATGCCAACGACGACGTGGTGGGGGTGGAAGTGGGCGGCGCGGTGAAAAACGTGCTGGCCATAGCCACCGGCCTGTGCGACGGCCTGCAACTGGGACACAACGCGCGTGCGGCCCTGATCACGCGCGGGCTGGCCGAAACCGTGCGCCTCGGGCTGGCGCTGGGCGCACGTGCCGAAACCTTCATGGGCTTGAGCGGCTTGGGCGACTTGGTGCTCACCGCGACGGGCGACCTGAGCCGCAACCGCCAGGTCGGGCTGCGCTTGGCGCAGGGGCAGAGCCTGCAGCAGGCGCTGGATGCCCTCGGCCACGTGGCCGAAGGGGTTTACAGCGCGCGCACCGTGGCGCAGCGCGCTCGCGCCCTGGGCGTGGACATGCCGATCACGCAAGCCGTGGTGGCGCTGCTCGACGCCGAGCTCAGCCCGGCGCAGGCGGTGCAGCTGTTGATGGGGCGCGAGCCCACGCCGGAGCGGCCCTGAGTCTCAGAACACCCAGTTGTCGATCAGCCGGGTGCGCCCGAGCCGTGCGGCACCGAGCGCAAGCAGTTGGCCCGATTGCGCCCCCGCACCCGGCAGTTCTGAAGGTTCTGGGTGCTGCAAATCGCTGCAGCGGCGCAGCGTGAGGTAATCGGTCTGCCAGCCGCGTGCGTTCAGGCGCGCCACGGCTTGCTGCTCCAGCGCGGCCAAATCGCTCGCACCTTCGGCTACCGCTTGGGCCAGGCTTTGCAGCACCCGGTTCAGTTGCACCGCCTCGGCGCGTTCGGCCGCCGACAAATAGGCGTTGCGCGAGCTTAAAGCCAGCCCGTCGGGGGCGCGCTCGGTGGGCGCGCCATGCACCGTGACCGGCAGCGCAAACTGCTGCACCATCTGGCGCAACACCAGCCACTGCTGATAGTCCTTTTGCCCAAACACGGCATGGCCGCCGCCCTTGCTCTGCCCAAAAACGAGCTGGAACAGCTTCAGCACCACGGTGCAGACGCCAGTGAAAAAACCGGGCCGAAACTGGCCTTCGAGAATATCGGCCAACTCTGGCGGCGGCAGCACTTTGTAGCGCTGCGGCTGCGGGTACAGCTCTTGCTCCGAGGGGGCAAACAGCACCTCGCAGCCGGCGGCTTCGAGCTGGGCGCAGTCGGCCTCGAAGGTGCGCGGGTAGCTGTCGAAATCTTCGTGCGGCAAAAACTGCAAGCGGTTGACGAAGATGCTGGCCACCGTCACGTCGCCCAGCGGGCGTGCCTGCCGCACCAGCGCCAGATGGCCGGCGTGCAGATTGCCCATGGTGGGCACGAAGGCGGGGCGGTCAAAGCGCGCCAGGTGCGCGCGCAATTCGGCGCTGTGGTGAAAAATGCGCATGGGGCTGCTCCTCACCAAGCGTGCAGGGCCGGGTCGGGGAAGCTGCCGTCTTTCACGGCGCGCACATAGGCTGCCATGGCGGCGGCCACACTGCCGTGCCCGTCCATGAAATTGCGCACAAACTTGGGCGCCTTGCCCAGGTTCACACCCAGCATATCGTGCATCACCAGCACCTGGCCAGCGGTGCCGGCGCCCGAGCCGATGCCGATGCTGTGGCAGTGCGGCAACTGCGCCGTGATGGCGCTGGCCAGGTTGGCGGGTACCATTTCCAGCACCAGCATGCTGGCCCCGGCGTCTTGCAGCTCGAGTGCGTGGGCCTGCAGGCGCTGGGCGTCGGCTTCGCTGCGCCCCTGCACCCGGTAGCCGCCCAGGGCGTGCACGGTTTGTGGCGTCAGCCCCAGGTGGGCGCAGACCGGAATGCCGCGCTCGACCAGAAAGCGCACCACCTCGGCGGTCCAGCCGCCGCCTTCGAGCTTGACCATGTGCGCGCCGGCGTGCATCAGGGCGATGGCGCTGCGCATGGCTTGCTCGCGCGACTCCTGGTAGCTGCCAAAGGGCAGGTCGCCAATCACCCAGGCCGTGCCCTGCACCCGGAGCAGCCCGCGCGTCACGCTCTGGGTGTGGTAGCACATGGTTTCGAGCGTCACGCCCACGGTGCTGCTCAGGCCCTGGCAAACCATGCCGAGCGAGTCGCCCACCAGCAGGCACTCGACCCCGGCGCTGTCGGCCACCGCGGCAAAGGTGGCGTCGTAGGCGGTGAGCATGGTGATTTTTTCGCCGCGCTGGCGCAGCTCGTGCAGGCGCGGCAGGCTCACCGGCTTGCGCGGTGGCAGCGGCGAGGCGGTGGGCAGGGTGCCGTATGGTGTGCTGGCGGTGGCTTCGCTCATGGTGGGTGTTGCGGCTGGAGGCTGTAGGGGGGCGAGATGGCCCGGATTGTGACTCAGGCGGGCTTCTGGCCCGGCGGCTGCGCTGGCGAGTTTAATTGGCGGATGGGTGCAAGGGCTGCCCTCAGGGGCTCACCTCAACTGCGCTCTGAGGGACAATCCGGGATAAATTTCTTGCACCATGAGCCATTCGAACCCCGCCCCAGACCCCTTCACCCCCGCCGCCGTGGCCGAGCTGGCCCGCGCCGATGTGGCCCGCGCCTTGGCCGAAGACCTCGGCAGCGGCGACCTGAGCGCCGCCCTGATCGCCCCTGAACGTCGCGCCTGCGCGCACTTGCTGGCGCGCGAACCCGCCGTGCTCTGCGGCGCACCGTGGGTGCAGGCGGCGATGCAGGCGCTCGACCCTGTGGCGCAACTGCACTGGCTGGTACCCGAGGGCCAGCGCTGTGCCGCAAATCAGGTGGTGCTGCGCATCGAAGGCCAAGCCCGCGCCTTGCTGAGCGCCGAGCGCACCGCGCTCAACTTTTTGCAGACCCTCAGCGCCGTGGCCACGCAGACCGCGCGCTACGTGGAGCGCGTAGCGGGCACACGGGCGCAGATCGTGGACACGCGCAAGACCTTGCCCGGCTTGCGGCTGGCGCAAAAATACGCGGTGCGCGTGGGCGGCGGCAGCAACCACCGCCTAGGCCTGTACGACGCGGTGCTGATTAAAGAAAACCACATCGCCGCCGCCGGTGGCGTGACGGCGGCGTTGCGCCAGGCGCAGCAGGCCGGACCGCAAGGGGCAGCGCCCGCGCGCTTTGTGCAGATCGAGGTTGAAACGCTGGTGCAGCTCGATGAAGCGCTCGCCGCCGGGGCACGCATGGTCTTGCTCGACAACATGGACTTGACCATCTTGCGCGAGGCTGTGCGCCGCAACGCCGCGCACCCGGGCGGACCGGCGCTGCTCGAGATTTCGGGCGGGGTGAATATCGACACCGTGCGCGCGCTCGCTGAAACCGGGGTCGATCGCATCTCCATCGGGGCCTTGACCAAAGACATCAAGGCGGTGGATTTTTCGCTGCGATTCGACTAGGGAGGGGCTGTAAACCCAGCATCTTTGACGCCCCTTGGCGCTGGTGCCAAACGCGTTTGAATGCCTTGGAATCATCTTGGCTTCGGGTGTTAAATCAAGGCGCTTGAAATTTTGCAAGCGATAATGCCACCTATGCCTACCTACCGTTCCAAAACCTCCACCGCTGGCCGCAACATGGCGGGTGCGCGCGCGCTCTGGCGCGCCACCGGCATGAAAGACGGCGATTTCGACAAGCCCATCATCGCCATTGCCAACAGCTTCACGCAGTTCGTCCCCGGTCACGTGCACCTCAAAGACCTGGGTCAACTGGTGGCGCGCGAGATCGAGGCCGCTGGCGGCGTGGCCAAAGAGTTTCACACCATCGCCGTCGATGACGGCATCGCCATGGGGCACGACGGCATGCTGTACTCGCTGCCCAGCCGCGAAGTGATCGCCGACAGCGTCGAGTACATGGTCAACGCCCACTGCGCCGACGCGCTGGTGTGCATCTCCAACTGCGACAAAATCACCCCCGGCATGCTGATGGCCGCCATGCGGCTCAACATCCCGGTGGTGTTCGTCTCGGGCGGGCCGATGGAAGCGGGCAAGGTGCAGCGCAGCGTGCCCGGCAGCCAGACGATCGAATTCAAAAAGCTCGATCTGGTCGATGCCATGGTGATGGCCGCCGACTCCCAAGTGTCCGACTCCGAACTGGCCGAAATCGAGCGCAACGCCTGCCCCACCTGCGGCTCCTGCTCCGGCATGTTCACCGCCAACTCGATGAACTGCCTGACCGAAGCGCTGGGCCTGAGCCTGCCCGGCAACGGCACCGTGCTGGCCACCCACGCCGACCGCGAGCAGTTGTTCCGCCGCGCCGGGCGCCTGATCGTCGAGTTGGCGCGGCGCCACTACGAGGGCGACGACGCATCCGTGCTGCCGCGCTCCATTGCCACCTTCGAGGCGTTCGAGAATGCGGTCACGCTCGATATCGCCATGGGCGGCTCGACCAACACCGTGCTGCACCTGCTGGCCACCGCGCGCGAGGCCGAGGTGGACTTCACCATGGCCGATATCGACCGCCTGTCGCGCCGCGTGCCCACGCTGTGCAAGGTCGCACCCAACACCGACCGCTACCACATCGAAGACGTGCACCGCGCCGGCGGCATCATGGCCATTTTGGGCGAACTCGACCGCGCCGGGCTGCTGCACAGCGGCTGCGGCACCGTGCACAGCCCCACGCTGGCGGCGGCGCTGGCGCAGTGGGACATCGCCCGCGCCCCCGCGCCCGAGGTGCAAACCTTCTACCGCGCCGCCCCCGGTGGCGTGCCCACCCAGGTGGCCTTCAGCCAGAGCCAGCGCTGGCCCAGTCTCGACACCGACCGCGCCGATGGTTGCATCCGCGACCTGGCGCACGCCTATTCGCGCGACGGCGGGCTGGCGGTGCTGTACGGCAACCTGGCGCTTGATGGCTGCATCGTCAAAACCGCCGGGGTCGATCAGAGCATGTTTGAGGCCGAGCAGTTGCGCTACACCACCAGCGTACCCACCTCGACCCTGCGCGCCTTCGAGGGCCCGGCGCGCGTGTTCGAGAGCCAAGACGCAGCCGTGCAAGCGATTTTGAGCGACCAGATCGTGCCCGGCGACGCGGTCGTGATCCGCTACGAAGGCCCACGCGGCGGCCCCGGCATGCAAGAGATGCTCTACCCGACCTCGTACGCGCGCGCGCCCGACCCGGCCAGGCTGGTGGGCTGAAGCGCACGCCAGGCACGCCGCATGGTCGAGCCGGAGGAGGCGTTCAACGAGCCGCGCGAGAAGACCCGCAGCGTGCGACTATCGGCCTCGGGCCAGCGCCGCAAGGCTGCGACGCAGGAGGTCTGCTGCGACTCGAGGTCTGCTGCGACTCGAGGTCTGCGGGTACTGCGGGTTTGCGTTGGACGACGCTGTTCTTCGGTGCCGATGGGCGGTTGAAGAGCACCCGCGTCGGCGAGTTGTCGGCCGCGACCTTGGCCGAGTGCCTGGACGCGACCGCGCGCTGACGGTCCGCGCAGAGGTGCATCGCGACCGTCAGCCGATCGTGCCGACGACGACGAACGACGCGCGGGCGCTGGCCACGGGCGTGCTGCCGACCATCAGCATGGCGTTCGCGAACGCCATCCGGCTGCCCACCTTGATGACGCTGACGTGCGCTTCGAGCCAGTCGCCGAGCTTGGCGCTGCCAACGTAGTCGAGGCCGAGACTGGTGGTCGTCATGCGCAGCGGAGGTTGTTGCGACATCGCCGTCACGTAGCCCAGGGCGATATCGGCCAGCGTGGCGAGCAGTCCGCCGTGGGCCGTGCCCTGGACGTTGGTGTGCTTCTCGGCGATGCGCAGGCCGACAACGAACCCCTGGTCGAGCGGCTTGTAGAAGTACGGCCCGGTGGCGTCGAGAAAGGGGCTGCTGCGAAACAGCGGCTCGAAGCCGGGCGGCAAATCGGCAACGCTCATTTGGCCTCGACCTTCGCGATGGTGGCCAGCGCGATCGCGACGAGTTTGCGATCGCCGGCCCGTTCGGCAAACACCTCGGCCTGGGCGATCACGGTGCGCGACGAGGCCTTGACGACCGTGCCGACGCCGATCACGCGGTCGCCCACGGCCGGGGCCAAGAAGTTGATCTTGTACTCCGAGGTCACCACGTCGCCCGCCACCGAGCCGGCGGCCCAGGCGCAGGCGCTGTCGGCCACGAAGCCGATCACCGCGCCGTGCACGAAGCCGTGGTGCTGGTTGACGCGGTCGGGCACCACCGGCACGGCGAGCTCGACGCGGCCGGGGGTGATCGACAGCACCTCGGCCTGCAGTTGCGCCGCGAAGGGCGTCTTCGCAATGATCGATTGCAGGAAGGCCTTCATTTCGTCGTTGTTCATCGGTGTCTCCTGGGTGCGGTCAAAAGCGGTGGCCTGCATCGAAGGTCAGCAACTCGCGTAGATGCGTGGGGATAGGAAATCCAACCGCATGAGCACAAGTATGGCACACGTTTGGGGCGTCTCAGGCATGCACACAGGGGACTGCTGGGTTGATTTCTCAAAGCCA
>JGI24109J20143_1000327_pt1 | contig 11496 bp, 10 predicted proteins | sample Subbio11_8B_AprC_FD_20143 | JGI IMG/M metagenome (IMG submission 20143) | reverse complement strand
GAGCGCGACGGCGCCCGACTGGATTGGGAGTCGCTTAAGGCGATTGAGCTGTTGTTCTATCTGCTCGAGCACCGCTCTGGCGCCAGCACCTTTGAGGTGGCTGAGGCGCTGTGGCCCGGTAAGACCGAAGCCCGGGCCAGCAGTAGCTTCCACACCACCTTATATCGGCTGCGCAAGGCGATGGGTGGTGAGATCGTCGAGGTTGCTAACCGCCGCTACTACCTGCACGGCAAGTTCGAGATCGACTACGACGTGGAGCGCTATCGCCAGCTCTGCGCCAAGGCTCGCGAAAGCAGCCGCCTGGACGATGTAGCGAAGGCGGCGGAGAGTTATCGGGGTGAGTTCCTGGCCGGATTTGACTCGGAGTGGATCGAGGAGCGGCGCCTTAGTCTTTACGCCGATCAGCTGTCGTTGCTGGCTGAGGCTGCCGCTCGAGCTGAACGGCAAGGGGAGCCGGGGCAGGCCGCCCGCTTCTATGAACTTCTTATCCAGCACGAACGTTACGAAGTAGAGGCGTGGGAAGGGCTGGCGCGCGTTTGGGAAGCGTCTGGCAATAGCGCCAAGGCCGCCGAGGTGCGCGAGCAGTTAGCCCGGCTCGAAGCTGAGCTCGAGTAGCCAGACCGAAATTATAGCCACTGGAGGCTGAAGCATGTACGGTATTGATCTGACTGGAAAAAAAGTACTGGTGTTTGGCGTTACCAATCAGCGCTCGCTCGGCTGGGCTATCGCCGAGAAGTTGCACTTGGCGGGTGCCCGGATCGCGTTTAGCTATCAGGGGGAGCGCCTGCGCGACACTATGGAGGAGCTCACCGCTGGCCTTTGTGAACCGTTGCTGATGCAGTGCGATGTGACTAGTGATGCCGCGTTAGAGGCGGTATATGCGCAGGTCGCCAAGACGTTTGGCCGACTCGACTATCTGGTGCATGCAGTGGCCTTTGCGCCTGCCAGTACCTTTGAAAAACCGTTCGTTAAAGTTACCCGCACGGAGTGGCAGGTTACTATGGACGTCTCAGCTTACTCGCTGGTCGCCGTGTCGCAGCGCGCTGCGCCGCTCATGACCCAAGGGGGCAGCATCGTCACGCTGAGCTATCTGGCGGGCGAGCGAGTAGTGCCGCACTACAATATGATGGGGGTAGCCAAAGCGGCCCTGGAGGCCAGCGTCCGCTACCTTGCTTACGACTTAGGCCCCCAAGGTGTGCGCGTTAATGCGATCAGCGCCGGCCCGGCGCGCACTGTGGCGGCTCGCAGCATCTTCGGCTTCGGCGAGATGTACTCCAAAGCCGGCGCCATGTCGATGTTGAAGCGCAACATTACCCAAGAGGAGGTCGGTGACATGGCCTTGGTGCTGCTGTCGGATCTGGGCAGCGGCGTCACCGGCGAAACCATCTACGTCGATGCGGGCTACCACGCCATGGGGATGTTCCTAACTGAGGAGGAGCAAGCGAGTTAGGCGTAGCCCTTGATTTCGGCAGCCCTCAATTCTGCGGGATGCCTCTTGCCGTTGAACCTGATAAAATCTACAATGTAACTCTGCTTACGCAGGCACCGTGCGGTAGGCCCTTTTTGTCATAACAGCGTGCGTAAGGTGAGAACTATGATACGCCTTAGCGACGTTACGGATGACGACCTGCCGCTCATTGAGCGATGGCTGCATGCGGATCACGTGCGCAGCGGTTGGGGTGACCCCGATACGAACAGTTGGTTGCTGCGCGATGCGCCGGCTCACGGGAATTGGCGGGCCATCATCGAGGTGGAGGGCCGAAAAGTTGGGCTCGTGCTGTGGCAGCACCCCACACGCGAGGATCTCGACGTGGCCGGCCTCACCGATATTCCGACGAGCGTAATTGACATCGACATCATGATCGGCGAACCCGATGCGGTGGGGCAGGGACTGGGGCCGAGCGCTATACGCCTTGTCGCCGAGGTAGCCCTGTCCGACCCGGCGGTGCCGTTCGTGATGGCCTGCGCTCGGCTGGACAACCTGGCCTCGCAGCGAGCCTTTGCCAAGGCCGGCTTCTATCAGACTAGGGAGTTTGACGACGTTCCGAGCGGGCGCTATGTGCTGATGGTGCGTCACCGCCAGGAAGGGCAGGTTGCATAGCGGCTTGAGCTTTAGTACTCGGCCAGGTAGGAATCGAGCTCCCACTGATGCACGGTGACGCGGTAGCGATCATACTCGATAGTCTTGGCTGCCAGGAGGTGCTCAAAGATATGGTCGCCTAGGGCGTCGCGCATCAGGCGGCTCTTGCGCAGCATGCCCAGGGCCTCGCGTAGCGTACCGGGCAGCTCTTTGATCTGGTGCTTGCGGCGCTCGCGCACCGACATGTGGTAGATGTTGCGCTGAATGGGTGGCGGCGGCGTCAGCTTATTCTCGATGCCATCGAGGCCGGCGGCCAGCATAGCAGTTAGCGCCAGGTAGGGGTTGCAGGCGGGATCGGGCATGCGCAGCTCGGCGCGGGTGCTGAGCCCACGGCGGGCCGGGATGCGGATCATGGCGCTGCGGTTGGCCGCCGACCAGGCGATGTTGGTCGGCGCCTCATAGCCGGGGGTAAGGCGCTTATAGGAGTTGACGGTAGGGTTGGTGATGGCGGTCATGCTGCTGGCATGCTCGAGCAAGCCGGCGATGAAGTGCAACGCCACCTCGGAGAGCTGATACTCTGCACTCTCATCAAAGAAGGTGTTGTGGCCGTCCTTAAAGAGTGAGAGGTGGGTGTGCATACCCGAGCCGTTGATGCCGGCGACCGGCTTGGGCATGAAAGTGGCGTGCAGGCCGTGGTTGAGCGCAATCCGCTTGACGACTAGTTTGAAAGTGGCGAGGTTGTCGGCGGTGGTCAGCGCATCGGCGTACTTGAAGTCGATTTCGTGCTGGCCCGGTGCGACCTCGTGGTGGGCCGCTTCGATCTCGAAACCCATTGAAACCAGGGCATTGACCATGTCGCGCCGCGCCTCCTCGCCCTTATCGACCGGAGCGAGATCAAAGTAGCCCGCAGCGTCGTGGCTGGTCGTGGTGGGCCGCCCTTCCGCATCGCGCAAGAACAAGAAAAACTCGGCTTCCGGCCCGGTGTAGGCGTTATCAAAGCCTAGCGCTTTAAGCCGCTCGACCTGGCGCTTGAGCGCATAACGCGGGTCGCCCATGAAAGGGGTATTGTCGGGATGGCTGACGTCGCAGATCAGTCGGGCTACCCGGCCACGGCCTGAGTTCTCTAACGCCGTAGGAAAGACCAGGAAGGTGTCGTAGTCGGGCTTTAAGAGCATGTCCGACTCTTCGATACGGGTGAAGCCCTGGATCGACGAGCCGTCGAACATGATCTCGCCGTCGAGCGCCTTCTCGAACTGTGAAGCGGGCACCTCGACGTTCTTGTTCATGCCCATGATGTCGCTAAACTGCAACCGCAGGAACTTCACGTCCTCTTGCTTGAGCAGTTTCTTGATCTCGGCTTTGGTATAACTCATTGTACCCTCCTCTGTGGGACAACGCCTGATGCTATGACGAGTTGCGTAAGATGTCAAGGGCTTTTTGGCCAAGCGCTACAGTTCCTACGAACGTTAAGCACAATTGTGCCAGCAAATCGACTAAAGCTTGAATAGATGCGCGACGGCGCCAAGCTGGCTGGCGTGCATAATCATGCGCGCCCTGGTCGAGTTGACGATGGCCAAGTTGACCATAGTATGATGCTATTAGAGCGGTGAGACTGCCGCTCGCCAGATAAGTTTAGGAGGGAACATGAAGAAACTTCTTACACTGCTAGCCGTGTTGCTGCTTTCAGGGGCGTTGGCGCAGCCCCCGGTCAGCAATGTCGGTGTACTTATCGATTACACTGGCGCCCTAGCTGAGTTTGGCCCGGCCCTGCGCAACAGCGCCGAACTGGCAGCGGCACAGATCAACGCCGCTGCTGAGGTGGTGTTCGGTGGGCCCCTGATCCGGCTGATCCATGAAGACTCGGCTACTAGCCCGGCGATTGGCGCGGACCGAGCCCGCAAGTTGATCGAGATCGATGGTGTGGTGGCGATTGTCGGATCGCTAGCCAGCAGCGTCACCGTCGCGGTGGCCGAAGCGGTCACGGCCCCGGCGCGGGTAGTGCAGATCTCCCCCTCCAGCACCTCGCCGCTGTTGACCTTCTTAAACGATAACGACTTCCTCTTCCGCACTACCGCTTCTGACGCTCTGCAAGGGGTGGTGGCGGGCCAGTTGGCGCGCGGCGAGATTATCGAGGGCTACAGCTTTGATACCGCTGCCACCATCTTCGTCAATAACCCTTACGGTCAAGGGCTGAGCGAGAACTTCGTGCGGGCCTTTGAGGCGCGTGGTGGCAGGGTACTGGCCGCGGTGCCACACCCTGAAGCGGTTCAGCCGACCTATGCCGCTGAGCTCGAGCTGGCGCTAGCCGGTAACCCCGATGTGCTGGTGGCTATCAGCTACCCCGGCCATGCCACGGTTTTCCTGGCCGAGTCGCGCGATCTCTTCGGCTTCACCAACTGGCAGTTTGTTGACGGCACCAAGTCGGTCAGGATTATCGAGGCCCTTGGCGCCGAGACCGTCGAGGGGCTGTTGGGTACGGCGCCCGGTGCTGACCCTGGCTGGGCTGGCAATGAGCTGTTCTTGGCGGCGTATGAAGCGGCCTATGGGGTACGACCGACCCTTCCGTTTAACGACACTGTCTACGATGCCGTAGCCGCTATCGGTTTGGCGATTGCCAAAGCCTACCTCGACGGGGTAGAGATTACCGGCGAAGCTGTCCGCGACCGTCTGCGCGAGGTGTCTAACGCCCCTGGTGAAGTGGTGGGTGTCGGCGCTTTCGAGGAGGCCTTCCGGCTGCTGCAGCTTGGTGTGGAGATCAACTATACTGGCGCGGCGGGCGAGGTCGATTTTGATCAGCACGGGGACGTCTTAACCCCGGTCGAGATCTGGCGCTATGCCGGAGGTGCTATCGAGGTGCTGACTGTTCGCCGAGCTGATGAGATTCCGCTGGAGTAGGAATGTCGAACGTGAGGCGGAAGGCTGGGCCTTCCGCCTTACCCATAGCTAGGGCCCCGAGCGGCCTGGCGCCGCTGCCAGCGAGACGGTCTTCTCTTCACCGAGCAGCCCTTTGGGGCGGTAAAGCAGGATCAGTATCAGCAGCACGGCAATGAATAAGAGGCGCAGGTAAGGGCCGCGGGCTGGCAGGTCAGGGGAGATGGCCGCCAACACCGGCCTCAGCATATCGATCGCAAACGGTGTGCCAGACCAGATAGCCCAGATGACGAAGGCGCCCAGGATGGCGCCGCGATGATTGCCGCTGCCGCCCAGCATCAACATCACCCAGATTAGGAAGGTGGCATGCAGCGGGTCGAAGTGGCTGAAATCGATGGAGATCATGTGGTGGGCGTAAAGCGCACCGCCTATGCCCATGATGACTGCTCCGACTACGAAAGCCTGCATTCGAAAGGACGCTACATCCTTACCGCTCATCGCGGCGGAGTCCTCCTCCTCGCGAATGGCGCGTAGCACGCGGCCCCACGGTGAACGGATGGCGCGCTCGAGCGCCAGGTAGATCACCACCACGAACAGGATCACGACTAGCAGGTAGATGAAGGTGTAGTCTCGCGGAGCGAGCGGGGCAAAGAAGGCTTGCAGCGGGGCCGGCAACCAGGGACAGACCGGCTCGCGCACCAGGCAGCTCAAGGGCTGGGGGATGCCGTGCATGGGTTGTGGGCCGTTGGCCAGCCAGCGCTCGTTTTGAAAGATGAGCCTAATCAGCTCGGCGATGCCGATGGTGGCAATAGCCAGGTAGTCGCCGCGCAAGCGCAGCGTTGGGTAACCGACGAGTAGTGCCACCACCCCTGCCACTGCGCCGCCGGCCAGCACGCCGACCACAAACGGTGCGCCGAGACCGAACCACTGTTGGGTAAAGGCGGCGATAGGGCCGGTAGGCATGGTGGTGGTGACTAGGGCGGTGGTAAAGGCGCCGATAGCGAAAAAGCCGGCGATGCCGATGTTAAAGAGGCCGGTGTAACCCCACTGGATGTTGAGGCCGAGCGCTAGCACCGCGTAGATCGAGGCCATGATAGTGAATGAGACAAGGTACGCTACAACACCCGGCGGGAGCCAGAGCGCCATGGTAAACGCTGCCAGCCCGCCTATGAGCAAGCTTATGGGCACCCGTGCCCAGGGTGGCCAAGCTGGTAAGAGCTTTCCGGCTAACAATGCCAGGGGAAGTATCAGCAGAGTAGCTCTGACTAATTCGGGCGCCATCTCAAGCCTTTCCAAACAGCCCTTGTGGGCGAACTAGCAACACCACAATCATCACCACAAAGGCGATGCCGGGGCCGTAGGCGGGGTTTAGGAAAGCGGTCGACACCTGCCAGGCTACCGCGATAACCAGTGCGCCGGCCAGCGCCCCGTAAGGATTGCCGATGCCGCCCAGAATCACCGAGGCAAAGAGCGGTAGCAGCAAAAACCAACCCATCTCCGGGCGGAGTTGTGTGTCCAGGCCGTACATGACACCGCTGGCACCGGCCAGCGCACCGCCGATCAGCCAGGTCCACAAGACAACCTGCTCAGTGTTGATGCCGCTGACCCGGGCTAACTCAGGGTTGTCGGCGGTAGCGCGCATCGCTTTGCCCATCTTGGTCTTCTCCAGCAAGAGATAGACCAGTATCACCAGAACTACCACCAGGCCGAGGATGAAGAGCTGGTCTGGCCGCACCCTGATCCCGGCAAACAGCTCAATAGCAGGGCGGGCGCGGCCGGTGTAGTAGAACAGAAAATCTGCGCCCCAGAAGAGATAGATCAAGCTGCGCAGTAAGAAGGCTGCGCCGAGGGCCGCCATCGCAAAGATAACCGATTGACTCTTTTGGGCCCGTAAGCGGCGGAAGATCAGCCGGTCCAGGCCGTAGCCGAGCAGCCCGACCAGGGGCATGGCTAAGATGAGGGCGAGCAAGAACTCATAGCCGAATGAAAACGGCGCCAGCGGGCTGCCGAGCGGCACGAAAGCGATGAAGAGCAGCGCCAGATAGGCTCCGGTGGTCATCAGGTCGCCGTGGGCGAAGTTGCCGAAGCGCAGCACGCCGAAGATGAGCGAAAGGCCGATGGCGCCCAGCGCCAGGATGCCGCCCAGCATCACCCCGCGCACCGTTAGCGACAGCAGGCGCTGGTCGGGGATGCCCTGAGCTTGGGCTAACAGCCAGAGACCGCCCAAGATCAGCACGATCAGCGCCAACAGGGCCTGTCGGCTACCCAGCAGCTGTTTGAGGCGCTCGAGCGGTCTCGGACCGAGGTTGCTCTGCACTGTCTGGTTCATAGTTTAACCTCCGAGATACAGCCGCCCCACTTCGGGGTCGTTAAGCAGGGCATCGCCCGGCCCGTCAATGCGGTTTTGGCCGTTGGCAAGAACGTAAGCGCGGTGGGCTAGCGCAAGCGATTTGCGCGCGTTCTGCTCAACCATCAAGATCGCTACACCCATCCGGTTGATGTCCGCAATCCTCTCGAAGATCATGTCGACCAGAAACGGTGCTAGCCCGGCTGAGGGTTCGTCCAAGAGCAGTAGCTTGGGGTCAAGCATGAGCGCTCGGCCCATCGCCACCATCTGCCGCTCACCTCCAGACATCTTGCCGGCGCGCTGGCGGCGCCGCTCAGCCAGGCGGGGGAAGAGCGCAAAAACACGCTCCTTACGCTCTTTCAAGGGGGTGCTGAGCACGAACGCCCCCATCTCCAGATTCTCCTCAACGGTTAGCGAGGGGAAAACATTGTCTACTTGCGGCACGTAGCACATCCCCTTGCGCACGATCTGATCGGGCAACAGGCCACCGATCTCCTCACCCTGGAAACGGATCGTGCCCTGCCAGGGTTTTAACAGGCCAAAGACCACCTTCATCGCGGTGGATTTGCCGGCACCGTTCGGGCCGATGATCGAGACAATTTCGCCCTCGCCAACGGTTAGCGAAACGTTGCGCAAGACCTCCATTTCGCCGTAGCCGGTGGTGACACCATCAACCGTGAGCACTATACTGCCCTCCTAAGTAGGCCTCGAGCACCTCAGGATTGTTGCGCACGATTTCGGGCGGGCCCTCCGCCAGCTTGGACCCCTGGTTCATCACGATGACCGGATTGCACAGCCCCATCACTAACGGCATATCGTGCTCGATTAACAGGAAGGTGATGCCGCGCTCCTGGTTGAGCTGAAGGATCTTCTCGCGCAGCTTGCCCATCAGGGTGGGGTTGACGCCAGCGGCGGGCTCGTCCAGGAGCACCAGTTCGGGGTCGGCCATCAGCGTGCGGGCTAGCTCCAGCAGTTTCTTCTGCCCGCCCGAGAGGTTGGCGGCGTACTCGTCTTTGAGGTGTTCAAGCGTGACGAACTCGAGCACCTCTAACGCCTTGTGGCGGATCTCCTGCTCCTGCTTGGCTACCGCCCGAGGCCGCAGCAGCGGGTTCCAAAAGCGTTCGCCGAGCTGCTTGGGTGGCACCAGCATCAGATTTTCCAACACCGTCATGCTCTTATGTTCGCGCGGAATCTGGAAGGTGCGGCAGAGCCCTTTATGGAAGATCTGGTGGGGCGCTAAGCCGGTAACATCTTGACCCTTAAAGAGCACCCGCCCGGAGTCGGGGCGAAGGAAGCCGGTGATGAGGCTAAAGAGCGTTGTTTTACCAGCCCCATTGGGCCCGATCAGCCCGGTGATAGTGCCGCGCTTGACCGCTAGCGTGCAGTGGTTGACCGCGCGCAGACCGCCAAAGTCTTTCACGAGGTTATGAACGCTTAACAGCGCTTCACCGTTAGGTCCAGGCACGGAAGGAGAGGTGGTATCGATCAAAGCGACTCCTTTAGGGCATGTTTATGCGGCTGACCCATGATCGAGCCTGGGGCCAGTGTACAATAAAATTGAGTATAAACCGCGCCTTGCACCAAGCGGTCTGCTATCTTGCCGGGTGGGATAGTGTGCGGCTTATGCTGTCATTCTGTATTGAATTGCAGAGGAGGTTGGCAATGAAAGCATGGCGAGCGTTGTTGCTGGTCTTAACCACGCTGGGTGCGATGATGGCGGTAGCGCAGGCGCCGCCCGTGGTGCAGGTCGGGACGGTCTTCCCGTATACCGGCGCTGGGAGTGAGTGGGGGCCGGTGTTGCGTAACACCGTTGAGTTGTGCGTGGCTCAGGTCAACGAGGCGGCCACCGCGGTATTCGGCGGGCCGATCATGACAGCCATCTTCGAGGATGACGCTACTGCGCCGGCAGTTGGCGTTGATCGAGCCCGGAAGCTGGTGGAGATCGACGGTGTACCGATAATAATTGGCACCTGGTCGAGCGGAGTGACTGTAGCTATGGCCGAGGCGGTGACCATGCCCGCGCAAGTCTTGCACATCGTGCCCATCGCTACCTCGCCGCTGATCGCGATCTTGCCTGCCGATACCGACGATCTGCTCTTTCGCACCATCGGCTCGGACGCAAAGCAAGGGGTAGTGGCCGCTCAGTTGGCCAGGGGCGAGCTTGTTGCTGGGCATAGCTTTGAGACCGCCAGCGTCCTCTTTGTCAATAACGCCTACGGGCAGGGTCTGGCCGAGCAGTTCCGCAGGTCGTTTGAGGCCCGCGGCGGACGGGTATTGGCGATGGTGCCGGTCCCCGAGGCGCCGGCGCCGACCTATGCGGCCGAGCTCGAGCGCGCCCTGGCGGGTAACCCTGAGGTGCTGATCCCCGTCCTGTACCCCGGCCACGCTGTAGTCGCGCTGGCCGAAGCCCGCGACCTTTTTGGTTACACCAGCTTCCAATTCCTCGACGCACTGCGCTCGCTGGACGTGTTGCAGGTGCTCGGTGAGGCCGTGGTGGGGCAGCTTGGCACCGTGCAAGGGGCTGATGAGGGGCGTCCGGGTTTTAGGCAGTTTGCCGCCGACTACCAGGCGCGCTTTGGCGAGCCGCCGCCCTTGGCCTTCATGGACACCACCTACGACGCCTGCGCCGTCGCCGGGCTAGCGATTGCCGGAGTAGTCGCAGCAGGGCTCGAGCCCATGCCCTTGAACCTGCGCGATCAGCTCCGGGCCATCGCCAACCCCCCGGGCGAGGTCGTGGGGGTTGGGGAGTTCGCCCGGGCGCTAGAACTGCTGGCTGCCGGGCTGGAGGTCAACTATGCTGGGGCCGCCGGCGAGGTCGACTTCAACGAGCTGGGCGAGGTGGCTACCGCGATTGAGATCTGGAGCTTTACCGATGACGGCTTTGAGACGGTGATGCTGCGGCGCGCCGAGGAGATCCCCGCGCAGTAGCGCTAGCGGACTCCCCGCCAGGTACCTTGCGATAGCTGCGCGATTACCAGCGAGCGCGGCACAATTCCCAGGTGATCGCCTTCGCGGTAGTCGAAGACCGCCGTAGCACCGACTACCGGCCCCATGCCGATGAGGGCGTCGCGCAGGGCAAAGCGGAAAGGTTGCAGCGCCGTCGGCGAAACCCCGTAGCCAAAGGCCTCTCTGAGAGCGGCCTGCAGGACTAGGGCCGCGTCCCAGGCGGTACCGCCGGCGGCAACCGCGCTGCCCCGCCCGTAACGGCCTTCAAAGAGCTGCAGGTAGCGGCGCGTCTCGGCGGCAGTGGCGTGGCCTGGCGGGAGGCTGGCCGCCACCGTGACCGCATCAAGCGCGCTCAACACCCCCTCTAAGGCGGTGGTCTGGGTAGGGCTGATAGCGCTGGGACTCACGTAGATCGGCCCGGCGTAGCCCCGGCGGACCAGAGCATCTACCGCTACCCCGGTATCGCGCGCTGCCCCCCACACCAGCACCCCGCCGGGCTGGCGGGTGGCGACCCACAGGGCCTCCGGTGTCAGAACGGTCACGTCAGGTGGGTAGCGCTCAGTGGCTACCAGGCGCAGGCTGCCTGGCTCGAGCAGCCGCGACAGCGCCGTGACTGCGACCTCGCCAAAACTGTTATCAAGCGCCATTAACGCCAGGCTCTGCGCTCCCTGGCCGGCCAGATCCAGCACCATGGCGCGGATGCGGGCGGTGTCGTTGGGCTTAGTGCCAAACAGCCAGAAGCGCTCGGCGGGCGGCCAGGTGATGGCTTCGGCGCTGGAGAGCGCTAGCGTGAGCACTCCGGCCTGCTCCACCAGATCGATAATGGCTAACGAGGCCGCATCGGTGGTGCAGCAGATTAGCGCGTGAGGGGTGTGAGCTTCAAGGAGCGCCCGCACCTGGCGGGTGGCGGTAAGCGGGCTGCTGCCGTCATCGAGGATAACGAAGTTGACCGGTGTGCCGTAGATGCCGTGCTCAGTGCGGAGTTGCGTTTCAAACAGCCGCAGGCTGCGCTCCTGAGCTACCCCTAAGGGGGCGGCAGGGCCGCTCAGCGACAAAACAGCGCCGATAGTGATGGTCTGGGCGTGCGCGAGAGAGGCCAGCAGAAGCAGTAGGGGGAGGAGGCGCCAAGCCATGGTGCTATTGTGACCCATTGAGAGCGGTTTTCACAAATACTGAGTCGCCTTAGCGCAGGTATCATCTCTGCAAAGGCGTCCTGCGAGTAAACCGCAGGATAGAGAACGATTCGCAGTCC
>JGI24109J20143_1000318_pt1 | contig 11666 bp, 12 predicted proteins | sample Subbio11_8B_AprC_FD_20143 | JGI IMG/M metagenome (IMG submission 20143) | reverse complement strand
GCCGCTGGCAGCCCATCATGATCTTCAACTTGGGGACATGCGGTGGGTTTGGGCAATCTATCCAACCCGGTGATGTTGTTATGGCCCAAGAAACCCTGGTTTATGACATCTACGAACGAATGGGAGATGCACAGCAGGCTTTGAATAAGTACGCTGTCAGGTTGGATTTAAGCTGGCTGGGCGAGCCATACCCATTGGAGGTAAAAAAGGTCAGGCTGCTATCTGCGGACCGTGACATCGACCCTGGAGAGATCGTGGCTTTGCAAACCAGGTTTCAAGCTATAGCCGCCGATTGGGAAAGTGGCGCAATTGCATGGGTTGCGCAGCGTAACGGAATAAAATGCCTGGTGCTGCGCGGAGTGAGCGATTTGGTTACTTCGGATGGCGGAGAAGCCTATGGCAGCTTGGATGTTTTTCTGGAAGGTACCCGGTTGGTTATGGAACGTTTATTGGAAAGTTTACCAGGCTGGATTTCAGGAGTTAAAAGGGTCCATTAGATCTCGTGGGTAATTCGGAACTTTGGAGGTGTGCAACACGGCAAAAATCTTCGAAAATAGGTATAATACCTCCAGATTAATTCTTGCATATTTTAAAAACTTTAATCACTTTCTCATCCTAGTTTTCAACTCCTCTCAGTTTGGATTAATCTTTGCATGGAAAATTAATATAGCTTAAAGGTGAATTAAAGGTCTCAATTACACCGTTTTCAGGAGGTGCCATGACCATCGATGGTTTCACGAACAAACCGGTTCGCGGCGGACGGGCAAAATTTTTAGTGGGTGGTGGCTTAATTATTATTGCGGTTATATACCTTATCGTATCTTCTGCTCAGGCAAGCGCTCAATACTTTATGACTGTCGAAGAAATGAACCAAAAAGGTGATGCTGTGCTCGGACGTGCCATCCGGGTCTCTGGTGCGGTTGTTGGGGAGTCCATTCGTTATGATTCCACAACATTCCAATTAGAGTTTGAAATCGCCCATATACCAGCCGATAACCAGGAAATCTCCGATCAAGGTGGAATGGCAGTTGTTTTACACAAGGCGGTTAATAACCCCTCTCTGCCACGCATCAAAGTAACTTATTCTGGGGTTAAGCCAGATCTGATGCGCAATGAGGCCCAGGCTATCCTGACCGGAAAAATGGGCGAAGATGGCATCTTCCATGCGGATGAATTATTATTGAAGTGTCCCACCCGTTACGAAGAAGAAATCCCTGACCAGGCTGTGGATGGTTAAAAACCAAACACAAAATCATCTCTTTTCTGTGGGCTGGGATGGTTTTATCTGGCTGAAGGGTAAAGGCTGTATACAGGAGTAAGTATGATCGAAAACCTTGGGTTTGGGGTCCTGGTCATCACCTTGATCGTTTGTATCTATGGTATTTTTGCGTCTTTCTACGGGTTGCGGAAAAATTCACTTGCCTGGGTCGAAAGCGCCCGGAAGGCGATGTTGCTTACCTTCCCATTAATTACCCTGGCAGTGATATCGATCGTCATCTTGCTCGTTAGTGGGCGGTATGACGTTCAATATGTCTATAATGTAACCAGTAATACAATGCCGCTGTATCTCAAAATAACCGCCCTATGGGGAGGGCAGTCCGGTTCATTGGTTTTCTGGTCTTGGCTGCTGGCAGCCTTCACGACAGCAGTGACCCTGCGCAAGTGGAATCGTGATCGCGAGTTTCTCCCCTGGGTGATCATTATAGGGTTGGTCACGCTGGTTTTCTTCGTCTCATTGGTGGTGTTTGTAGAAAACCCATTTGTGCGCTTTTGGCAAACTCCTACCGGTGGAAGGGTAGTCTCGATGTTCCAGCCTGTTGAAGCGCTGCTGATTAACCCACCGGATGGCCGCGGGCTCAACCCACTTCTACGCCACCCAGGAATGATCATCCATCCACCGATGCTGTACCTGGGTTTTGTGTCGTTTGTCATTCCATTTGCTTTTGCGATTGCTGCCCTAATTACCGGTCGAACCGATGACCGCTGGATTCGGGTTACACGGCGCTGGACACTGGTGGCATGGTTATTCCTCTCCCTGGGATTGGTTTTAGGCAGTCGCTGGGCTTATGATGTGCTCGGCTGGGGTGGTTATTGGGCTTGGGACCCGGTTGAAAATGCCGCCTTTATGCCCTGGCTGACCGGCACAGCCTTTCTCCATTCGGTGATGATTCAAGAAAAGCGTGGTTTGTTCAAACGCTGGAACATTATCCTGATCATCCTGACGTACTCGCTAGTTATTTATGGAACCTTTCTAACCCGTTCCGGAGTGCTTTCCTCCGTTCATGCGTTCGCTCAAAGCGCAATTGGGCCGCTTTTCTTTATCTATCTTACCTTTACCATGGTTGTTTCGCTTGGGTTGCTGCTGTATCGGTGGTCGAGTTTGCGTTCGGAAGGCACGATGCACTCGGTTCTCTCGCGCGAAGCTTTGTTTCTGTTGAATAATTTACTGTTCATGGGCATCCTGGCAGTCACTTTTTGGGGTACAAATTTCCCGCTTATTTCCGAACTATTTACCGGCCAAAAAGTTACGGTTGGACCTGCGTTTTACAATCGCTCGGCCGGCCCATTGTTCGCCGGTTTACTTTTTTTAATGGGAGTCGCTCCGCTTTCAGCTTGGGGTCATTCGACGGTAAAAACACTAGGCAAAGCTTTATGGAAACCCCTGGTTGGATCACTATTGGTGCTTGTGGCAATGTATGTTGGCGGAATACGCCAATGGGGCGCTCTTCTGGCCCTATGGTTATGCGCTTTGGTTATCTTCATTACCCTGTATGAATATATTCGAGGCGTATTGGCCCGCCAACGCCGCTCCGGAGAAATTCTACCCGTAGCATTGTGGAATTTGGCAAGCCGTAACCGGCGCCGGTACGGTGGCTACATCATTCATCTGGGCGTTGTTTTAATGGCGCTCGGTATTATCGGAATCGAAATGTTCCAGACTGAAACACAAGCCACTATTCCGCCTGGTGGGTCGATCCAATTGGGACAATACGAGGTTTCTTTTACCCGTCTGGATCTGTTCGATACGGACGATGGCCGAAATGTGGCCCGCGCTACGATGAGCGTTTCTCAGAATGGGCGGCCCGTTGGCGATCTATTCCCCCGGCGCGACTTCTATTACGACTCGGGTCAGCCGATGACCATTCCAGGTGTGCGCAGTACACTGGAAGACGATTTATATATCTTGCTGGTGGATTGGGAACCGATAACGTCCACCGGGGTTACCTTCAAGGTGTATCGTAATCCATTGATCAACTGGCTATGGATCGGCGGGTTTGTTTTTATCCTGGGCACTTTGGTGGCAGCCTGGCCGGATAAAGATCCCGAACCAACCCGGGTATCGGTTTCTCGGAGGAATATCGCTTCCAGACAGGCAGATGGATGATGGGGAAGGGCTGTTGGATGAGTTCGTTTCGTTTAATGGATAAGGCTGTGAAAGGGCCGATGATTTCTGAGCCGGGTAACGAGCGGCCATTCCAGCGGGCGGCTCCAGGTAAGCTAACCGCCATGGTTGCTTGGGTGGTGATGGTTGGCAGCCTGATCTTGTTTGGGTTGGTGACCTCTCCGGTTGCTGCCCAGCGGCCAACCCCCTCTGATGATGAGGTCAACCGCTTGGCGAAGGAAATGTACTGCCCGGTGTGTGAAAATGTACCCCTGGACATGTGTCCAACCCAGGCGTGTGCCCAGTGGCGGGCATTGATACGCCAAAAAATTGGAGAGGGTTTAAGTGATGCAGAGATCAAAGAGTACTTCGTCCTGCAATACGGAGACCGGGTGTTATCAGAACCACCTAGACGGGGGTTTAACTGGCTGATATATATTTTGCCCCCGGTGTTTTTTATTGGGGGGGCTGTCATTGTCTTAAATGTAATGCGCACGATGCGTAAGAACGTGCCTGGCACGGATGGCCCAGAAAAGGATTTTCTCCCTCCACCCGATGAGGTATATCTCACTCGTCTGGAGGAGGAATTAAAACGGCGCCAGGAAAACGACTATTAATGGGTTCGTTGTGGATCATTCAGGAGGTACTAATTTGATGACGACCCCGGACGAGATCCAACCAATTCCCGAGGAAAAAAAATTACCCCCCCCTTGGGTGGTTGGACTCGCATTTATTTTATTACTTGGGTTTTTAGTTTTGATCGGCATGGGATTGCGGAGGACTCAAATGGGTCCAATTGTTATCGGTCAGAAAGTACCCGCTTTTACTTTAACCACCTTTGACGGCCAAGTGGTTAATACAGCCGATTATTTGGGAAAAGTCATCCTGGTTAATTTTTGGGCTTCCTGGTGCAAACCATGCGAGCAGGAAGCATTCGAGTTAGAGGCGGCCTGGCAATTGTATCAACCGCGCGGGGATGTGATTTTTTTGGGTGTAGGCTATGTGGATACCGAACCGGAGGCTTTGGCTTTCCTGCATCAGTTTGGTATTACTTATCCAAATGGTGCGGATGTAGGAACGCGGGTCTCACAGATGTTTCGAATTCAGGGAGTGCCCGAAACCTACATCATTGACCAAGAGGGCCGCCTGGCATATGTCAAGAAAGGTCCTTTTCTTTCTCTTTCCGAAATCCAAAATGCAGTGGATCAACGATTACCATAATTTATTGGCGCTGGGAGCGCGAAACGCATGGACATTGGTTCGATATTGCTAATCCTTGGGGTGGCGCTGTTGGTAGGGGTATTTGTCAGCCAGCCATTCAATAAAATCAAAGACAATCAAAAGCTGATTGTCGACCGTAAAGCCGCCAATCGGGTGGACCATGTCCGTTCCGGGCTGATGGCCGAGCGCGACAGAATACTGACGGCTGTACAGGAACTGGATTTCGACGATACCTTGGGTAAAATACCGGCCGAAGATTACCCAATCCAACGGGCGGCTATGCTCAGGGCTGGCGCGGAGGTGCTCCGCCAATTGGACGCGCTCGAACCTTCAGCCAGCGAAAAAGGAACGTCCGAAGATCAATTAGAGGCCGCCATAGCCACTCGACGAGCAAATGGCAGTCGTACGGCGGCGCCTCTAGGCGAAATGGACGATTTGGAGCTAGCGATTGCTGCCCGGCGGCGCACACGTCAGGAAAAATCGGCTGGTTTTTGTCCGATGTGCGCAAATGCGGTTCAAAAGTCGGATGTGTTTTGCTCACGATGCGGAGCCAACCTCAATCCCTAATTTTCATACGGGTGGTTTACGTCCATGTCCTTTATTTATAATCAAAAACATCGGTTACTCATCGTCCTAATCCTCAGTGCGCTGCTCAGCGGCTGTGGGATTTCTCTGGCTGCAGATGTAACCCCACCACCCGATTCGCAATCTTTCAGTGCCTCTGACCGGTCGGAAGAAGCAAGCGGTTCTTTATATCCCCTGGTTCCGCCGGACCCGGCCAACGGCAAGTTAATTTATTTGGATAAGTGCGCTGCCTGCCACGGTGCACTAGGCATGGGAGATGGGCCGCAGGGGTTGCAGTTATCGGTCGCGGTTCCTCCGCTTGGTGATCCCTCTCTGGCTCGTGGGGCGCGACCAGTAGAGTGGTACCAAATGGTGACCGAGGGCAACCTCGAGCGCTTTATGCCGCCTTTCCGTAGTTTGGATGATCGCCAACGCTGGGATGTCGTGGCCTATGCGCTGACTCTTTCGATGCGCACCGAAACCCTGGAGGAAGGCCAGCGGGTATACGAATTGAATTGCCAATCGTGCCATGGGGTCCAAGGGGAAGGCAGCCAGGGTGTTTCCGGATGGAAGCAAGACTCTTCGCAGCTTGCCCAAATGTCGATCATGGAAATTGCCAGTGTGATCGCCGGTGGCAAAGGCACGATGCCAGGTTTCAGTGGTCAGATCGACCCATCTCAGATTGTATCGGCGGCAACCTATGCGCGAACGCTAAGTTTCAGCGACCCTGAACCTGCCGGCAGGGCTGCGGCTGAAAGTGAGGCTGAATTACGACAAAGGGAGCCAGAAAAAGAATCCGAAGTTGGAAATACGATCACCGTTAAAGGTCAAGTTATCCATGCATCCGCTCAGGAGTTTCCGGAGGGGTTGGTCGTGACATTGTCCGGGTATGACGACATGGCTAGGGTATTCGATGCTCAAACGACTGTAGCAGAGGATGGAACCTTTATTTTTACAGGGATTGAAATGATCCATGCCCGGACCTATATCGCCTCGACCCAGTTTCAGGGGATGACGTTTAATTCAGATGCTTTTCATAACCTTGACCAACCACCGGGTGGGGAAATCAACCTGCCGATACAAATCTACGGGACCACCACGGATAGCACAGCCTTACGGGTTGACCGGATGCATCTATACTTTGAATTTACCAATCCCGAAGTTGTTCAGGTTGTGGAGCTATTTCTGGTTAATAATACCAGTAACCATGTGGTCGTGGATGATGGATCTGGCCGGGGTGTGGTTTCGTTTGATTTGCCATCCGGTGCACAAAACCTGCAATTTCAGGACGGTATTTTGGGGGGGCGGTATCTGCCCACGGAGCGAGGTTTTGCAGATACAGGATCAATCGCACCTGGTGCTGGCACACAGATCCTGTTTGCTTATGATTTGCCCTTCAAACGCAAGATGGATATTGATATTTCGATCCCGTTGGATGTCGAGGCGGCAATTGTCATGCTGCCTCAAGGAACGATGGACCTCCAAAGCGATCAACTACAATTCATGGGGCAGCGGGATATTCAGGGTGTTATGATCAACTTGTACACAGCTGCCGGATTGCAGTCCAATTCGGTATTGGAGATGACCTTGAGTAGTCGGGCACCTGGTTTTAACGGATTGCAAGGTGGACTTACAAGTGAGATCCTTATTGGGGTAAGCGTGTTTACAATCGCAGTGATGGGGGTTGGTTATTGGTTATACAGGCAATGGCGCTCAGGGATTCTGGCCCGGACAGGACCTGAAGCGGCGCTCGAAGGAGAATCTATCGATGAACTCATGGATGCAATTATTGCATTAGATGACCGGTATAAGGCCGGTGAGATTCCCGAAGGCGCGTACTTACAAAGAAGGACCGAAATAAAAGATCGTTTGAAAGGCCAGGTTCTCGAATAAATGGCAGCCGACATCATCACAGTTCGCCAATTGGTAAAACGCTTTGGCCCAAAAGTGGTTCTTCGCCGGTTGGATTTTTCGGTTGCTGAAGGCGAATTTGTTGCCNTGCTAGGTTTAAACGGGGCTGGCAAAACAACCTTCTTACGCATATTGGCTTCCCTGGCGCGGGCAACCTTTGGTGAAATACAAATAGGAGGTTTTTGGCTGCCGCACCAGGCGGCAGCAGTTCGCCGGCGGCTGGGTGTTGTCAGCCATTTGCCTTTATTGTACGGTGATTTAAGCGCAGAAGAGAACTTGCGATTTTACGGGTTGATGTATGCGATCGATACGATCGACCAGCGGATTGGCGAGGTATTGGAATTGGTTGGTCTGGCTGCCCGCCGGCGTGACCTGGTGCGGACATTTTCGCGCGGGATGCAGCAGCGACTGGCTATCGGGCGGGCAATTTTGCACGACCCGGAGGTTTTACTCCTGGATGAGCCCCATACCGGCTTGGACCAAGATGCCTGCGTGATGCTGGATACCGTATTAAAAACCGTTGCCGTACAGGGCCGGACGGTCGTAATGACTAGCCATGACCTTTCGCGGGTTGAGAGTCTGGCCTCGCGTTTTGATGTTCTAAGCCGCGGCTGGATCCAGGCTAGTATTCCACGAGATCTATTACCCCAGGATGGATTGCTCGCATTTTATCGTCAGACGCTGGAAAAGGCTGCCCCAGAAACGGAACGGGGTGTAGGGTGAGCGGCTTAACCCCTTTTTTTCGCGTATTAGGCGCGGTGGTGTGGAAGGATTTGCGAGCAGAGTGGCGCAGCCGCGAGTTGATCTCGGCGATGTTGGTCTTTGCATTGTTGGTCATTTTGATATTTAATTTTGCCTTGGAATTGGAACCCAGAGCCAGGGCCGGTATTACGGCCGGGGTGTTGTGGGTGACGTTTGCGTTTGCCGGAACGCTCGGTTTAAACCGTTCAATGGCGGTGGAAAAAGACCGCGGCTGTTTGGATGGCCTGCTGCTGGCGCCGGTAGATCGGGCAGCGATCTACTTGGGGAAGGCATTGGCAAATTGGATTTTTATGCTGTTGGTGGCATTTATTGTCCTGCCGGTTTATAGTATTTTATATAATACCAATTTGTTCATTCCTGGTTTACTGCTGACTATATTCTTGGGATCGGAGGGCTATGTGGCGGTCGGTACGCTTTTGGCGAGTATGGCCATTCAAACCCGCACCCGCGATATTCTGCTGCCGATTTTGCTCTTCCCGGTCGTGATTCCGGTCGTGCTGTCGGCTGTTAAGGCAACCGGTGGTTATTTGCAAGGGTTGGAATGGAGTGAGATTCAACCCTGGATTACTTTGTTAATCACGTATGACATTATCTTCACTGCGGTCGCATTCATGGTTTTTGACTTTGTGGTTGAGGAATAAGCGATATTCGAATTGTTCTTGTTCGGAGGAATAGAATGGGATCTAGGCCAAAATTATTAATCGTGTTGGATGGGGTTACCGTTGTTATGTTACTGACGGCAACCCTGCTTGTGTTTTTCTATGCCCCAATGGAGAGGGTGATGGGTGCTGTTCAAAAGGTATTCTATTTCCATGTCGCCGCCGGTTGGGTGGGTATGATCAGCTTTCTGGTTGCTGCAGCAGCAGGGGTCATCCATCTGATCAAAAAGAATATCGCCTGGGATCGGATCGGTGTGGCAGCAATCGAAATCGGGCTCGCCTTTGCTATGATGAATATCATCACCGGTTCAATATGGGCTCGACCAATCTGGAACACCTGGTGGACTTGGGACCCGCGCCTTACAACCGCCACAATCATGGTGCTGATTTATTTTGCTTACATGATGCTGCGGGCCGGAATTGAAGAACCAGAGCGGCGAGCGCGTTTCGGAGCGGTTTATGCCATAATTGGCTTTCTGTCGGTGCCGTTGACCTTTTTCTCGATCCGAATTTGGAACACAATCCACCCGGTTGTGATTGCCAGCGGCGATCCGAGCGCGACAGGAGCTTTTGATATGACACCCGCCATGGCTCAGGTTTTTTTGTTCAGCCTGGTAACCTTTACAGTGCTTTATTTTGATTTGCTCTGGCACCGCGTCCGGCTTGGTATATTGGCGGACCGGGTCGAACATTTAAAACTTAAGCTGCAATCTTAAGAGAAGAGGAGATTAATCATGGACGGTCCAGCCAATACGGTATCTTATTTTGTGGCCGGTTATGGGGTTATATTCGGAATCCTTGGTATTTACCTGGCCAGCCTGGTCTCTCGTTGGCGAAATTTGAGCCGTGACGAGAAAACCCTGGCTGATTTAGAAGAGAACCAATAACCTGCCCCTGAATTTCTGGCAGCGGGGAGTGGAGGACTGCCCGCTGCCAACTGGATGAGAAAAGGGGGTGGTTGTTAATCGGTGGTAATGGTTTGGGGTATGATGGGTAAACAATTCGGGATGGATTGGATCTGTTCTTCGGGAAGAATGTAGTCTTCCAAACGGTTGTTGTTGTAAGCATCGTAGGATACAAGGTCGAAATTTCCGTGCCCCGAGAGATTAAAGAGGATCACTTTCTTCTCGCCGGTTTCCTTGGCGAGCATGGCTTCATTGATGGCTGCTCGAATGGCATGGGATGATTCCGGCGCGGCCAAGATGCCTTCCGTTTTAGCAAATAAGGCGGCTGCCTCAAAAGTGGCTTTTTGTGGAAGGGCGACCGCATCGATTAAACCGGCATCGTAAAGGGCGCAGAGTGAGGGTGCCATCCCGTGGTAACGAAGACCACCAGCGTGAATGGCAGGGGGAATGAAGGAATGCCCGAGGGTATGCATTTTTACAATAGGGGCCATCTGGGCAGTATCGCCATAGTCATAGGCGTACACACCGCGTGTCAGGGATGGTGTGGCCGTCGGTTCAACAGCCAATAAACGGGTGCGCTGTCCATTGCGCAGGTTTTCCCGCAAGAAGGGGTAGGCAATTCCACTGAAATTTGACCCTCCGCCTACACAGCCGATGACAACGTCGGGGTATTCTCCGGCCATATCCATTTGTTTAAGGGCTTCTTCGCCAATAACCGTCTGGTGGAGCAATACATGATTGAGCACGGAGCCGAGCGAATATTTCTTCATCCCATTTGAGGTAGCTGCAACCTCTACAGCCTCGGAGATTGCGATTCCGAGGGAACCAGGACTTTCGGGGTCTTGGGCAAGGATGGTACGCCCAGAGTGAGTCCGGTCGGTAGGGCTGGCGAATACTCTGGCGCCAAAGGTTTCCATCAAGTAACGCCGGTAAGGCTTCTGTTGGTACGACACTTTAACCATATAAACTTCAAGGTCGATTTCGAAGAAGGCGCAAGCCATTGCCAGAGCCGATCCCCATTGGCCCGCCCCGGTTTCAGTAGTCAGAGATTTGGTTCCGGCAGCTTTGTTATAGTAGGCCTGAGCCAGAGCGGTATTGGATTTGTGGCTGCCGGAGGGGGAGGCGCCTTCAAATTTGTAATAAATATGAGCCGGCGTGCCGAGGGCTTTTTCCAGCCGTAATGCCCGAAGGAGCGGGGTAGGGCGGTAGAGTTTATAGGCCTCGCGGACCTCTTCGGGAATATCGATGTAGCGGTCCGTACTGATCTCTTGCAGGATCAGTTCCATAGGAAAAAGGGCACTGAGGAAATCCGGTGTCACCGGCTCTTTTGTGCCTGGATGCAAGACTGGGGATGGCGCTACCGGGCTGTCCGCCAGGATGTTGTACCAGGTTTTTGGCAGGTCGTTTTCATCGAGTAAAAATCGGGTTTTTTGGTTCATGGTAATTCTCCTTATCCAAGTTGAAATAAATTTACAAAGCGCCGGCTGGCGAGGAATGCCCGCTCATATTGCGAGTCGAATGCTTTGAGGTAGGTGAAAACCGGAACACCCTCGACCGCCCCTGGAATGGGAATGGGTGAGGTCGGTGGTTATGCTCAGCACTTTTACCATCGTTTCTCTGGCGCAGTGGTGCAACAGAATAGTATTTCGGTAAGAAGCGTGCATGGTGCGGTTATCCAGGTTATTGAGCGACCCAAACGGGTGGCTGGTGTGGCGATGACCGGTTGGGCGCTGCCCGGTGAGAATTCGGTTGATTTGGGAGTTCATCCATAGGTTCCTCCGATCTTAAAACAAAAAGACCACAGTTCGTGGGGACGAACCATGGTCCGTGGTGCCACCCCGGTTAGGCTGTTTTACAAAAAAATCCCTGGGTGGTGCACCCTGGGAAAAAGCCAGCCTCACTCGTTGCGGGTACGGTCAAACCCAAAAGCGACGATACCCTTTACCTTGATAACGGTGGCATCTCCGGCGCGGGCTACTGGCTGTGGCGTTCACCCTGCAACTCTGAGGTCCATTCGGCGTTGCTGTACGGGCAGGTTCTCACCTCGTCCTGCTCTCTGTGCCGCCTTAGCGGCGCTTACTCGCCCTCTTCAACGTTTTTATTGTTTCGATTAGGGTGATTATAAGGATTTCTGCTGGATTGTCAAGAGATACGTCTTGATGTGTCTGTCCCAAAATTGGTTGGTGATTTACAAGAATTACCCACAGGCAATTGTCTCCCATCCTCTGGTTCAAGTAATCATGCCACCCCCACCCCGGCCGC
>JGI24109J20143_1000274_pt1 | contig 12485 bp, 12 predicted proteins | sample Subbio11_8B_AprC_FD_20143 | JGI IMG/M metagenome (IMG submission 20143) | reverse complement strand
GGCGGCGCAAGTGGCGGCCGCCCAAGCCGGCTGATTGCCATCGGGGGGCTGGTGTGCCAGCCGCCCCCTGCCGCGTGGCCCGACGCGCCAACAATTTCAACGGCCAACCTTGCAAAAGGGTGGCCGTTGTCGCGCTGCAGCCTCTAAAATCGTTCGACCTCATTGCCCCCGAAAGCCTTTATGCCAGTCCATCAGCGCATCCTGCTCAAGCTCTCTGGTGAAGCCCTGATGGGCGACGATGCCTTTGGCATCAACCGCGCCACCATCGACCGCATCGTGGCCGAGGTGGCCGAGGTGGTGCAGCTCGGGGTGCAGGTGGCGGTGGTGATCGGCGGCGGCAACATCTTTCGTGGTGTGGCTGGCGGTGCGGCAGGCATGGAGCGCGCCACGGCCGACTACATGGGCATGCTGGCCACTGTGATGAACGCGCTGGCGCTGGGCGACGCCATGAACCGCCAAGGCCTCAAGGCGCGCGTGATGTCGGCCATCAACATCGACCAAGTGGTTGAGCCCTATGTGCGCCCCAAGGCCTTGCAGTACCTGGAAGAGGGCAAGGTGGTGGTGTTTGCGGCCGGCACCGGCAACCCCTTTTTCACCACCGACACCGCCGCCGCGCTGCGCGGGGCCGAGATCGGGGCCGAGATCGTGCTCAAGGCCACCAAGGTCGATGGGGTTTACAGCGCCGACCCGAAAAAAGACCCGCACGCCGTGCGCTACCAGAGCATCAGCTTTGACGAAGCCATGGCGCGCCAGTTGCAGGTGATGGACGCCACCGCCTTTGCCCTGTGCCGCGACCAAAGCCTGCCGGTGCGGGTGTTTTCGATCTTCAAGCCGGGGGCCTTGCGCCGCGTGGTGCAAGGCGAAGACGAGGGCACGCTGGTGCACGTCTGAGTCGGTGTATGCTACCGGGTTAGCCCAAAGGGCGCTGCCTAGAAACGAGTGACGACCATGCAGATTTCCGACATCAAGAAAAACGCCGACCTCAAAATGCACGCCTCGCTGGAGGCGCTCAAGAGCAATCTGGGCAAGGTGCGCACCGGGCGCGCCAACCCGGCGCTGCTCGACACCGTGCACGTGGACTACTACGGGGCCATGCTGCCGCTGTCGCAAGTGGCCAACCTGAGCCTGCTCGATGCGCGCACCATCGGCGTGGCGCCGTGGGAAAAGGGCATGGGGGCCAAGATCGAAAAAGCCATTCGCGAGTCCGACCTCGGGCTCAACCCGGCCTCACAGGGCGACCTGATCCGGGTGCCGATCCCGGCCATGAACGAAGAGCGGCGCAAGGAGCTCACCAAGGTCGTCAAGGGCGAGGGCGAGCAGGCCAAAATCGCCATCCGCAACCTGCGCCGCGACGCCAACGAGCAGCTCAAAAAATTGCTCAAAGACAAACTCGCCTCTGAAGACGATGAGCGCCGCGCCCAGGAAGAGGTGCAAAAACTGACCGACAAAATGATCGCCGAGGTGGACAAGATCGTGGCCACCAAAGAACAAGAGCTGATGGCGTTTTGAGTCTGCAGCCGCTCATGATTCACCCTGTGCGCACTGCGGGCGTTCCGCGCCACCTGGCCGTCGTGATGGACGGCAACGGCCGCTGGGCCAAGCAACGCTATTTGCCGCGCCTGGCCGGACACCGCCAGGGGCTGGAAAAATTGCGCGAGCTGGTGCGCTGGTGCAGCCAAGCCGGGGTGCAGGTGCTCACGGTGTTTGCTTTTTCGTCCGAAAACTGGAGCCGCCCGGCCGATGAGGTGAGCGGCCTGATGGGGCTGCTGGGCCGGGCGCTGGAGCGCGAAGTGGTCGAGCTCGAGCGCGCCGGGGTGCGGCTGCATTTCCCCGGCGATCGGCAGGCCCTGAGCCCCGAGTTGCAGCAGCAACTGGCGCAGGCCGAGCAGCGCACGGCGGCCAACGAGGGCCTGGTGCTCAATGTGTGCTTCAACTACGGCGGCCGCTGGGACGTGGTGCAGGCGGCGCAGCAACTGGCGGCGCGCGGCGAGCCGATCACCGAAGCCTCTTTGGCCGGGGCGCTGGCGCTGGCCCATGTGGACGATCCCGACTTGCTCATTCGCACCGGCGGCGAGCAGCGCCTGAGCAACTTCTTGCTCTGGCAGACAGCCTACAGCGAGTTGTATTTCTCCGATGCGCTCTGGCCGGCTTTCGAGCGCGCCGAGTTTGACCAGGCGCTGGCCGCTTTTGCGCGGCGCGAGCGGCGTTTTGGCCTGATTTCAGAGCAGATTGCAGAGCAGAGTTCGGAACCGGTGCAGCCCTTGCAGGCTGTGGCCTGATCGGCACACCCATGTTGTGGCAGCGTGTGCTCACGGCGCTGGTGCTGTTTGGGGTGTTGCTGGCCTCGCTCTGGCACTCGTCTGAGTTGCCCTTTGGTCTGCTCTCGCTGCTGCTGGTGTGCATAGCCGCGTGGGAGTGGGTGCGCCTCAATGGGCTGTCGCGCTGGCCTGCCGTGGCTGCGGCTGCGCTGCTGGGCTTGGTGCTCTTGGGCTTTTGGAGGCTGCTGGGCACGGGCTACGACAGCCGCTGGTTCTGGCCACTGGCCACCGTGGCCTGCGCCTTGCTTCTGCCGCTGTTGCTGCACCGGGGCGTAGCGGGCTGGCGCCTGCTCGCCACCGGGCCGCGCGTGGGGCTGGGTTTGCTGCTGCTGGGGCAAGCATGGTGGGCCTTGCTGCACGCCAAGGCCATCGGCTTGGGCATGCTGCTGAGCATTTTGTTGCTGGTCTGGGCGGCCGACATCGCGGCCTACTTTGGCGGCAAACGCTTTGGGCGGCGCAAACTGGCGCCCTCCATCAGCCCTGGAAAAACCTGGGAAGGGGTGTGGAGCGGGGCGCTGGCGGTGCTGCTGCTGAGCGTGCTGTCGATCACAGCGTGGCCGCCACACTGGGGCCCCACCCTCTACACCGAGCTGTGGCAACTGGGGCCATGGTTGGCTTTGGGCTTGTTGCTGCTGTTGCTGGCCTTGAGCGTGATGGGCGATTTGCTCGAATCGATGGTCAAGCGCAGCGCTGGCCGCAAAGACTCGAGCCGCATTTTGCCCGGTCACGGCGGGCTGCTGGATCGCTTCGATGCGCTGTTGCCAGTGCTGCCGCTGGCGCTCTGGATCGTGACCGCCTGAGGCGCACCCCCTATTTCCAATATGCAAACGCTGACCGTGCTCGGATCGACCGGATCGATCGGAACCCAGACCCTGGACGTGGTGGCGCGCCACCCGCAGCGCTACCGCGTGTTTGCGCTCACGGCGCAAGAGCGGGTCGAGGAATTGGCGCAGCAGTGCCAGCGCTTTGGGCCACGCTATGCCGTCATCACACCGACCAAGGTGGACGCCTTGCGCCAGGCCTTGCAGGCGCGTGGCGTCAGCGGCACCGAGGTGCTGGGCGGCCCCCAAGCCTTGTGCGAGGTGGCGGCGGCACCCGAGGTCGATGCCGTGATGGCCGCCATCGTCGGCGCCGCGGGCTTGGCGCCCTGTGTGGCGGCAGCGCGCAGCGGCAAAAAGCTGCTGCTGGCCAACAAAGAGGCGCTGGTGCTGGGGGGCGCGTGGTTCATGCAGGCGGTGCGCGCAGGCGGCGCCACCTTGCTGCCGATCGACAGCGAGCACTCGGCGCTGTTTCAGTGCCTGCCCGAGTCGCCCCTGGTGTGGGCGCAGCGGGTCGAAAAAATCATCCTCACCGCTTCCGGTGGGCCGTTTCGCCAGCGCGACCCGGCCAGCTTGGCCAGCGTGACGCCCGAGCAGGCGTGCGCGCACCCGAACTGGGTCATGGGGCAAAAGATCTCGGTCGATTCCGCCACCATGATGAACAAGGCACTCGAAGTGATCGAGGCGCACCACCTGTTTGGTTTGGCCCCCGAGCAAATCGAAGTGGTGATCCACCCGCAGAGCGTGATCCACTCCATGGTGCAGATGCGCGACCGCTCGGTGCTGGCGCAACTGGGCACGCCCGATATGCGGGTGCCAATTGCTTATGGCCTGAGCTGGCCCGAGCGCATCGAGTCCGGGGCCGAGGCGCTGGACTTTGCCCGCATGGGTGCGCTGAGCTTCGAGCCGCCCACGCGCGAGCGCTTTCCAGCCCTGTTTTTGGCGTGGGAGGCGCTGGCCGGCCCCATCGGCAGCACGGCGGTGCTCAATGCCGCCAACGAGGTGGCGGTGCAGGCCTTTTTGCAGCGCCAGTTGCGCTTTGACCGCATCCATGCCGTGAACGCGGGAACGCTGCAAGCCATGTCGCCCTCCAAGCCCGACGGGCTCGACGATTTGCTGGCGCTCGATGCCCAAGCGCGCTTGGTGGCGCAGGCTCAGTTGCGGCGCTGGCAAGATTGAGGCCGCTCGCATCCGTGGCGCAGCCCCCATCGCCCCCAACCCTGCGTTCGGAATCTGACCAAGCCCCGGTGCACTTTTTTATGGCAAGCCCATGCTGACCATTCTGGCCTTCCTGGTGGCCCTCGGGCTGCTGATCGCGGTGCACGAGTACGGGCACTACCGCGTGGCGGTGGCCTGCGGCGTCAAGGTGCTGCGCTTTTCGGTCGGTTTTGGCAAGCCGCTCTGGCTTTGGCGCTCGCCGCGCAGCGGCACCGAATACGTGCTGGGCATGCTGCCGCTGGGCGGCTACGTGCGCATGCTCGACGAGCGCGAGGGCGGTGTGCCCGCCGCCGAGCGCCATCTGGCGTTCAACACCCAGCGCTTGCGCGTGCGCACCGCCATCGTCGCCGCCGGGCCAGCGGCCAACCTGCTGCTGGCGGTGCTGCTGTATGCACTGGTGTCGTGGATCGGGGTGCCGCAGCCGCAGCCGGTGCTCTCTACGCCCACGCCCGCCTCGCTGGCCGAGCGCGCTGGCGTGCGCGGCGGCGAGTGGGTGGTGGCGCTGGCGCGCATCGATCAACAGCCGCAGGCGGTGGAATCGTTCAGCCAACTGCGCTGGGAGCTCACCCGCGCCGCCTTGGGGCAGCAGGACCTGCGCCTGTGGCTGGCCAGCGGCCCCGGCGAACCGGGGCGCGAAGTGCGGCTGGAGCTGTCGCAGGTCGATGTGCGCCATGCCGACGCCTCGTTGTTGCGCCAGATCGGCATCGAGGCCCCGTGGTCGGCGCCGCTGCTGGGCCAGCTCACGCCCGAGGGGGCGGCCGCAGCCGCCGGCCTGCTGGCGGGGGACCGGGTGCTGCGCGTCGATGGCCAGCCGGTGCGCGATGCCGCGCAGTTGCGCCAGCTCATCCGCCTCTCAGCCGCCGACGGTCAGCCACGCCTCCAGCGCTGGCAGATCGAGCGCGAAGGGCTCCTGCTCGAGCTCGAGGTCACGCCGCGCCCAGAGCAGATCGAGCGCGTCTGGGTGGGGCGCATTGGGGCTTTCGTGGGTGCGGCACCGGACATGGCTGCGCACCCCGCGGGGCCGCTGGAGGGGCTGTGGCAGGGGGTGGTGCGCACCTGGGAGGTCTCGCACCTGTCGCTGCAAATGATTGGCAAAATGCTCACCGGCCAAGCCTCGCTGCAAAACCTGAGCGGCCCGATCACCATCGCCGACTACGCCGGCCAGTCGGCCGCGCTCGGGTTCACGAGCTACCTGCTGTTTCTGGCGCTGATCAGCGTCAGCCTGGGCGTGCTCAATCTGCTGCCGCTGCCGGTTCTCGATGGCGGGCACCTGATGTATTATCTGTGGGAAGCCGTGACCGGGCGACCGGTGCCAGATGCCTGGATGGAGGGCTTGCAGCGCTTGGGAATTGTGTTGCTGCTGGGCCTCATGTCGCTGGCCATTTTTAATGATATTGCCCGTTTGCTGGGCTGAAAACGTTTCTCATGATCAACAAGCATTCGCGCTTGCGCAGCCTCGCTTTGGGCGCACTGGTTTCTTTGGCGGTGGCGCTGCCGGCTTGGGCGACCAACCCATTTACCTTGCGCGACATCCGGGTCGAGGGCCTGCAGCGCGTCGAGCCTGGTACGGTGTTTGCCTCGCTGCCGTTTCGGGTCGGCGACGCCTTCACCGAAGACCAGGGCAGCGCCGCCATCCGCGCCCTGTTCGGGCTCGGGCTGTTCTCTGACGTGCGCCTGCAAGTCGAGGGTGAGGTGCTGGTGGTGATCGTCGAGGAGCGCCCCACCGTTTCCGAGATTTCCTTCACCGGCGTGCGCGAGTTCGACAACGAGGTGCTGCGCCGTGCCCTGCGCGACGTGGGGCTGGCCGAAGGCCGACCCTTCGACCGTGCTTTGGCCGACCGCGCCGAACAAGAGCTCAAGCGCCAGTACCTGACGCGCAGCAAGTTCGCCGCCACCGTCACCGCCACCGTCACGCCCTTGGATCGCAACCGCATCAACCTCAATTTTCATGTGGTTGAAGGCGGCATCACGCGCATCCGTGAGCTGCGCATCGTGGGCAACCAGGCTTTTAGCGACGCCGCCCTGCGGCGCCTGTTTGCGCTCGACACCGGCAACTGGCTGAGCTGGTACACGCGCTCCGACCGCTATTCGCGCGAGCGCCTCAACGCCGACCTCGAAACCCTGCGCTCGCACTACCTCACGCGCGGTTTCCTCGAGTTCACGATCGATTCGACCCAGGTCGCCATCACGCCCGACAAAGGCGAAATGGCCATCACCATCAACATCACCGAGGGCCAGCGCTTCGTGGTCTCTGGGGTGCGGCTGGAGGGCGATTATCTGGGGCGCGAAGAGGAGTTCCAATCCTTCGTGCGCATCCGTGTCGGTCAGGCCTACAACGCCGAAGAAGTGAGCGAGACCGTGCGCGCCTTTGGCGAGCATTTCGGGCGTTTTGGCTTCGCTTTTGCGCGCGTCGAGGCGGTGCCCGAAATCAACCGCGAAAACGCCCAGGTGGCCTTTGTGCTGCGCGCCGAACCCTCGCGCCGCGCCTTCGTGCGCCGCATCGAGATCGAGGGCAACGAGCGCACCCGCGACGAGGTCATCCGGCGTGAGTTTCGCCAGCTCGAGTCGGCCTGGTACGACGGCGACCGCATCCGCCTGTCGCGCGACCGCGTCGACCGGCTCGGCTTCTTCACCCGGGTCACGGTCGATACGCGCGAGGTGCCGGGGGCACCCGATCAGGTCGATCTGGTGGTGGCGGTCGAGGAGCGCGCCACCGGCAGCCTGTCCATCGGGGCCGGCTACGGGCAGGCCGACGGGCTCTCGTTCGTCGCCGGAATCAGGCAGGAAAACATCTTCGGCAGCGGCCACTCGCTCAGCCTGAACCTCAACACCAGCCGCTTCAATGAGCAGTTCATGCTCAGCACCACCAACCCGTATTTCACCATCGACGGGGTCTCGCGCACCATCGACGTGTTTTACCGCACCAGCCGCCCGCTATCAGAGCAGGCGGGCGACTACCGGCTCGTCACACCCGGCGCCAGCATCCGCTTCGGGGTGCCATTTACCGAAACCGACACGGTGTTCTTTGGCCTCGGGGTCGAGCAGACGCGCATCGAGCCCGGTGTCGGGCTGCCGCTGGCGTTTCAGCAGCACATGGACGTCTTTGGGGCTTCCTCGATTTCGGTGCCGCTCACGGTGGGCTGGGCGCGCGATGGCCGCGACAGCGCGCTGGTGCCCACCAGCGGGCGCCTGATGCGCCTCAACGGCGAGCTGGGCCTGCTGGGCGACACGCGCTACTTGCGCCTGAATGGCCAGGTGCAGCAATTCATCCCGCTCAGCCCGCAGCTCACCCTGGCCTTCAACGCCGAGGTGGGTTGGGGGCGTGGCTTGGGCGACAAACCGTTCCCGGTGTTCAAAAACTTCTTTGGCGGCGGCTTGGGTTCGGTGCGCGGCTTCGAGCAAGGCACCTTGGGCGGCACCAGCGGCATCGTAGGGCAACCGGGGGCCCTGTCCTACATCGGCGGCTCGCGCATGGCGGTGCTAAACACCGAAATTTTGGCCCCTTTCCCCGGCGCCGGCAACGACCGCACGCTGCGCCTGTTTGGCTTCGTCGATATCGGCAACGTATCGGACGATTTCAACCAGCAAAGCCGCTTCAGCGACTTTCGCGCCTCGGCCGGCGTAGGCATCAGTTGGCTCTCACCCGTCGGGCCGCTTAGAATCGCCTATGCGCGGCCGTTGCGCCAGTTCGCCAACGACAAACCGCAAAGCGTTCAATTCCAGATTGGTACCACGTTCTGATGAAATCCCTCTCCCGCCACCTGTTTCGTTCTACCTTGGCCGCCTTGCTGCTGGCCACGGCCGCCTTCACTGCCACGGCACAAGACTTCAAGATCGGCTTCGTCAACACCGACCGCGTGCTGCGCGACTCGGCCGCCGCCCAGGCGGCGCAAACCAAGCTGCGCCAAGAGTTTTCGCGCCGCGAGGGCGAGATCGATGCGCTGGGCACGCAGTTGCGCACGGCCTCTGAGGCCTTTCAGCGCGAAGCGCCCACGCTGTCTGATACCCAACGCGCCACGCGCCAGCGCCAGATGGTGGAGCTCGAGCGCGACTTCCAGCGCCGCCGCCAGGCCTTCCAGGAAGACCTGAACCTGCGCCGCAACGAGGAGTTGCAGCAGGTGATCGAGCGCGCCAACCGCGTCATTCGCCAGATTGCCGAGGCCGAGCGCTTCGACCTCATCATCCAGGAGGCGGTCTATATCCACCCCCGGCACGACATCACCGACCGGGTGATCGCGGGTTTGAACAGCGCCCCCGCCCGCTGAGGGGCACGCGCCCAGTTCAAGCCACTGCACATGCTTCGGCTCAGCGACATCCACGCCGCCTTGGGCGGCGTTTTGCATGGCGACGGCGCATGCACTATCGCTGGCTTGGCCGCGCTCGAGGGCGCCGGGCCGGATCGGCTCAGCTTCGTCGCGCAGGCGCACCACGCCGCCGCCATCGAAACCACGCAGGCCGCGGCGCTGATCGTCTCGCCCGAGCTGGTCGAGCGCGCGCGCGCCCGCGGGCCCTGCATCGAGACCCCGGAACCCTACGCCTACTTTGCCCGCCTGACGCAGTGGTGGCGCGCTCGTCTGCTGCTCGCACAGCGCGACCCGACCGAGCCCGCCATCCACCCCAGTGCCTGGGTGCATCCCAGTGCCAGCCTGGGTGCCGGGGTGCGTCTGGGGGCCTTCGCGGTGGTCGAAGCCGGGGCGCAGATCGGTGCGGGCAGCGAGATCGGGGCCCACTGCGTGATCGGCTCGCGCGTGCGTCTCGGTGCCCAGGCGCGGCTGGCGGCGCAGGTGGTGATCGGCCACGACTGCACGCTCGGGGCGCGCTGCATCATCCACAGCGGGGCGGTGATCGGGGCCGACGGCTTTGGCTTTGCGCCACAGCAGGGGCAGTGGCTCAAGATCGAGCAGTTGGGCGCGGTGCGCATCGGCGACGACGTGGAAATCGGGGCCAATACCTGCATCGACCGCGGCACCCTGGACGACACCGTGCTCGAAGACGGGGTCAAGCTCGACAACCTGGTCCAGATTGCTCACAACGTGCGCATCGGCGCGCACAGCGCCTTGGCGGGCTGCGTCGGCGTGGCGGGAAGCGCCCACATCGGGGCCCACTGCACCTTGGGCGGCGGGGCCGGGGTGCTGGGGCACTTGCGCCTGGCCGACCACGTGCACATCACGGCCGCCACGCTGGTGACGCGCTCGATCCCCAAGCCGGGCCAGTACAGCGGCGCGTTTCCATTCGACGACAATGCGAGCTGGGAAAAAAACGCCGCCACGCTGCGCCAGTTGTACGCGCTGCGGCAACGCCTGAAAGCCCTGGAAAAAAAATCCTGATGGACATCCACCAAATTCTGAAAAAACTGCCGCACCGCTACCCCTTTTTGATGGTTGACCGGGTGCTTGAAATCCAAAAAGGCCAGTTCATCCGCGCACTCAAAAACGTGAGCATGAACGAGCCGCAGTTCACCGGCCATTTTCCGCACCGGCCGGTGTTTCCGGGGGTGCTGATGCTCGAAGCGCTGGCGCAAACGGCGGCCTTGCTCACCTTTGAAACTCTGGGGCTGGAGCTGGACGAAAATTCGGTCTATTACTTTGCCGGTGTCGATGGGGCGCGCTTCAAGCGCCCGGTGGAGCCGGGCGACCAGTTGCTCATGCACGTGACGCTGGAGCGCTCCAAGGCCGGCATCTTCAAGTTCAAGGGCGTGGCCCGGGTCGGCGATGAGGTGGCTTGCGAGGCCGAACTGATGTGCACCATGCGCCGCATCCCAAGCGAGGGCGCCGCATGAGTTTGATCCACCACACCGCGCTCATCGATCCGGCGGCGCAACTGCACCCCACGGTGGCCGTCGGGGCCTACAGCCTGATCGGCCCGCAGGTGCAGATAGGCGAGGGCAGCACGGTCGGCAGCCACTGCGTGATCGAGGGCCACACGCGCATCGGCGCGCACAACACCATCCACAGCTACGCCGCGCTGGGCGGGGCACCGCAGGACAAAAAATACGCGGGCGAACCGACCCGGCTCGAAATCGGTGAGCGCAACGTGATCCGCGAGTTTTGCACCCTGCACCGGGGCACCGCCAACGGCCGCGGCGTGACCCGTGTCGGCGACGACAACATGCTCATGGCCTACGTGCACCTGGCGCACGACTGCCAAGTGGGCAGCCACACGGTGTTTGCCAACAACGCCCAGCTCGCCGGCCACGTGCAGGTGGGCGACTGGGTGATTTTGGGCGGCTTTACCGTGGTGCGCCAGTTTTTGCGCCTAGGCGCGCACAGCTTCACGGCCATGTGCGCGCTGCTGTTTGCCGACTTGCCGCCGTTCGTGGTCTGCCAGGGGCAACCGGCGGTGGCGCGCAACGTCAACGCCGAGGGCTTGCGCCGGCGCGGTTTTAGCCCCGCGCGCATCGCCGCCGTGCGCGCCATGTACAAGGCGCTGTACCGCGAAAACCTGACGCTGCAGGCAGCGCAGCCGCGCATCGCCGCCTTGCTCGCGCAGCACCCCGAGGCCGCCGCCGATGTGGCGCTGATGAGCGATTTTCTGGCCGGTGTCGGCAAGCCCGGCATCGTGCGCCGGCGCGCGCGCAGCGAAGCGGCCGAGGGCGCCGAGGGCAAAGGAGAAGGCGCATGAAGCCGCTGCGCTGTGCCGTGATCGGGGTTGGATACCTGGGCAAGTTCCACGCCCAGAAATACGCCCAGCTGCCCGGTTGCGAGCTGGTGGCGGTGGCCGACAGCCGCCTCGACGTGGCCCAGGCCGTGGCCCAGCCACTGGGCTGCCGCGCCGTGGCCGACTACCACCACGAACTGCTGGGCCAAGTCGATGCCGTGAGCGTGGTCGTGCCGACGCAGGCGCACCACGCCGTGACGCTCGATTTTCTGCGCGCCGGTGCCCACGTGCTGGTGGAAAAACCCATCGCCGTGACGCTCGAGCAGGCCGACGAGATGATTGCGCTGGCCGAGCAGCGCGGTCTGACACTGGCGGTCGGGCACTTGGAGCGCTTCAACCCGGTGGCGCTGGCGCTGGAGCCGCTGCTGCAGCGGCCGCGCTTCATCGAGAGCACCCGGCTGGCCCCGTTCAAGCCGCGCGCCACCGACGTGAGCGTGCTGCTGGACCTGATGATCCACGACGTGGATTTGATTTTGTCGCTGGTGGACAGCGAGATCGTGAGCATAGACAGCAGCGGCGCGCGCGTGCTCACCGCCGACATCGACATCGCCAACGCCCGCATCCGCTTTGCCAATGGCTGCGTGGCCAACGTCACCGCCAGCCGCGTCAGCAACAAGAGCGAGCGCAAGATGCGCGTGTTCCAAGACCGCGCCTGCCATTCGCTCGATTTTGGCACCCGGCAACTGGTGAGTTACCGCGCCACCGACGCCGACCCGCACATCGACCCCGAAGCAGCGATCGAGCGCCAGTTGCAGACCTTCGGCCCAGCCGACGCGCTGCTAAACGAGATCGCTGATTTCGTGGCCAGCGTGATTGAGGGGCGCGCGCCCAAGGTCGGCGGCCGCGCCGGGCGGCGTGCGCTGGCGGCGGTGCAGCGCATCAGCGCCGCCACCGAGCTCATTGCCTGATTTTTTGCCCCCCTTTACTGCCCCCTTTCACGCCTTAGAAAGCCCTGCCATGCGCATCCCGATGGTCGATCTGGCCACCCAGTACCGCGAACTCCAACCCCAGCTCGAACCGGCGCTGCTGGCGGCGCTGGAGGCCACGCAGTTCATCCTCGGCCCCAACGTGCAGGCCTTCGAGGCCGAGGCCGCCGCCTATCTGGGCGTCAAGCACGCCATCTCTTGCGCCAACGGCACCGACGCGCTGCACCTGGCGCTGCGCGCCCTCGGGCTGGGGCCGGGCGACGAGGTCATCACCACGCCCTTTACCTTCATCGCCACCGCCGAGGCCATCGCCTATGTGGGCGCCAAGGCGGTGTTTGTGGATATCGACCCGCGCACTTTCAATATCGACGTGGCGCAGGTGGCGCGCGCCATCGGGCCGCGCACCAAGGCGCTGCTGCCGGTGCACCTGTTTGGCCAGCCGGCCGACCTAGGCGCGCTGCAGGCGCTGGCGCAGCAGCACGGCCTGCACCTGATCGAAGACTGCGCCCAGTCATTCGGTGCCACGGTGGCTGGGCGCCAGACCGGGG
>JGI24109J20143_1000271_pt1 | contig 12533 bp, 10 predicted proteins | sample Subbio11_8B_AprC_FD_20143 | JGI IMG/M metagenome (IMG submission 20143) | reverse complement strand
TGGCGCCAACACAACCACCCGAACTATTTTATTTTTTAGAAATGCCATCGCTTCTTCATGATCGCTGGCTGGATGTATCCAATCGATTTCCTGAGCGCCAGCCCGGTTGGGATTTAAATACGGGCCTTCTAAGTAAGCCCCTAACAGGGTAGCGCCGCCGGGGATTTTTCCAAATGCCTTTAATATTTCATCCAAGGCTTTTTGGGTCGCGGACTTGGGTGCCGTCCAGGTTGCTGCAAGGAAAGAGGTTACCCCATGGCGGGCGAGGAAACGGGCAATTTCGTAGATTGAATCAACAGACCCATCCATAATTTCATGGCCGGCTGCCCCATGGACATGGAGATCAATCAGTCCAGGTGCGAGGCTTAAACCACCCGCATCGATCCTTACAAAATCAGCCTGGTTTTTAACTTTCGGGGGGATTCCACTGCCAACTTTTGTGATGATTTGCCCTTCCATTAAAACCCAACCCGTTTCAATCATTTCAGATGGACAAAATAACCTGGCATTGTAGATGAGCATTTTCTTATTAAACAACATACACCTCTCTACAACCGAAAAAAACAAACAGCAAAGGTTAAAGGAGTTGAAAAGTCGGGTGCTGCAATGACTCCTTGAAAATGATTGTAATTCATTTATAAAGGTTTACATTGTTGGTCTTAGAATAGGATCGGAGGTTAATTTCAGGTGATGCCGAGATGGGATTGGGGAAGAAAAGCAATCCTGAATAGACAATATAAGTGTAAAATAGGACCAATGGACGCGGCTTTATTTACGACCTTACCCAAAATCCGCCAAATTCGAACCCGTCGAGATATCGCTGCTGTTGCAGATTTAATCGAGTTGTGTTTTGCAAATACGATGGATAGAGATGGGCGGGAATACGTTCGCTATTTGCGTAAAATGGCATCCGGTGGAGATTTCCCTTTTATTTCTCCCCGAAATCCGCTCGAAGGTATTTCTTACTTACCGGTAAGGGGATTCGTTTGGGAAGAGGATGGGCTGATTGTTGGAAATTTGAGTTTGATATACATCCACCGATTTGGAAGATTGTATGCATTAATTGCGAATGTCGCTACCCACCCCGAATACCGCCGAAGAGGGATAGCACGCGATTTGACCTTAAAAGCCTTAAACGCAATTCAGTCGCAAGGCTTATCGGATGCCTGGCTGCATGTGCGGGATGATAATCCGGCTGCAGAAAAACTTTACCAAACATTAGGTTTTGAGGAACAGTTCCGCAGGACACAATGGCAGTGGGAACCAGGTTTGAACATGGGACCACCTCCGGAATTGGAAGATGTAAAGATTGAGAAGCGGACGAGGAAGGACTGGCAGCTTCAGGAAAGCTGGCTGGATAGGGTCTATCCGCCCGAGATTGCCTGGAATTTAGCCCTTGAAAAAACCCGCCTGCGGCCGAGTTTACAAGCAGCCATAAAACATTATTTTTCCGGCGGGGAGGATTTACACCTGGCTGCTCGTCACAAAGGCCATTTGATCGGGGTATTAAGCCGGCAATCATCGCCGCTTTATTCGGATAATCTGTGGTTGGGCTGTGATCCACAGCAAGAGGTGCTGGCTGGGCGAGCTTTATTAACCACGATTGCAGATAAAAAACTCGGAGCAAAACCGCTGGCTCTGAATTACCCCGCCGGTAAGTTGGTGGATGTAGTTCGTCTCTGTGGGTTTTATCCGCATTTAACCCTGATTTGGATGCGGAAAACTTTTAATATCGAAAGGAAATAAAACGATGCCCAGATTTGTGATCCGCCTTGGGATTAATGCCGTAGCTTTCTATATGGCGGTTGCTTTATTAGATGGCCAGCACATTTTTCCAAGTTCAGATAACTGGTTGAACTTTTTCTGGCTGGCATTAATTTTTGGAGTTGTCAATGGCGTTATCCGGCCAATATTAATGGTATTGAGCTGTCCATTGATCATTCTAACCCTTGGTTTAGGAACTTTGCTGATCAATACCGTTCTGTTTGTATTGGTGGGTTGGATTGGCGACCAGTTCGGTGTTGGGTTCCGGGTGAGCGGCTTTTGGGGTGCATTCCTGGGAGCCTTGATCGTCAGCGTGGTCAGCTTTGTATTAAGCCAGGTTTTCCGCGACGGTCGCCGCAGGTAAAAAATAATAGGGGATGGGTTTCTGCCAACCCATTCGGCAGAAATCCATCCACCCCTGTTAAGGTAACGGTTGTTCGCTTTGCAGAGGGATTGTAAATTGCATCAACCGGTTGTTGGCTGAGTCACTTACCCACACCTTTCCCTCGAGGTCTACGGTAACACCAGAAGGCAAGCCAAAACCATCGATTTCCGTGCTGTAATCGCCCCAACCACGAATAAATTGGCCATCCTCGCTAAATTGTAGGACACGGTAGCCTTCCGGATCGGTAACAAAAACATTTCCCATGTTATCGACGGCGATGTAGGGTTTGTTTTCCAAAGATTCACCAAACCAGCCGCTAAATTCCCAGGAACGAATGACTTCGGCGTGGTCAGTTTGAGGGTTCAGGCTGAACACCTGAATGCGTTGGTTCCAGGTATCGGTGATAAATATTTCATTATTTTGATTGATTGCGATCCCTACCTGTTCATCAAACTGACCAGGATCCATGCCATGGGATCCGAAATCTGTAATAAAACTACCGTCTTGGTTGAAGACCGCAATTCGTTTATTTCCAGTATCGGTTACGAACAGGCGGCCTTGGGTGTCAAAGGCCAGGTCGCGCGGTCCCCAAAAAGCTTCAGGTGCAACATCCTGACCAAAGAATCCCCACATTTGAATAAACTGGCCTTCTGGACTGAATTTCTGAATCCGATGGTTCCAGGTGTCTGCTACAAACACGGATCCATCCGCGGCGACCGCTATTCCCCAGGGTTCGTTGAAAGTACCACCGGGCGTTTCGGCATTGGTTGCGTCGGCGAACGAGCCCCAAACGTGTAAAACCTCACCATCTTGAGAAAAATGCTGAATACGGTGATTGCGAGAGTCGGCTACGTAAAACGAACCATCCGGGGCAAAAGCCATATCGCGTGGGGCCTGGAGTTGTCCGGGTTCGCTGCCCGGTTGTCCAACAACCCGATCCGGTATCAGGGAAACCATGCCCTGTTGGTAGGGGTCGATAACCTCGAGTGCGGGGAGCGCAGGTGCCGCTCCGTAATTCCAAATTTGGGCGATGATGTCTTTGCGGATATAAACGCGCATTCGTTGCGAAGGCTGCCAGGTTTCATAGGTAAGGTTAGGATTATTGGTCAGGCGGGCATAATCGGTATAATCGCGGTCACGCCAGATTTTGAAGATGGCAGCCCGCATGGCCGGATCGGTAAGCGCGTTTACGATTCGTTCTGGAGTCAGGTCAAAATAGTCTTGCATCGGCCACAACAGGCGCATGTATTCGAATACCACAAAATTACCTCTTGTAATCGATTCCAGTTTTCCCCAATTCGATTCACCGGCGATGATTACAGGTAATTCGCGCATATCGCGGGTGACATTGTCGGTGAAATAGCGCCTGTTGGGAAAGTCGCGGAAATACCACCAAAAGGGGTAATTGGCATCGTGGTCGTACGCAACCTCAATGTTTTTCCCCTGTGTCGTCCGGCGGGAAATCTCCTCGACCTGGATCAGAACATCTTTAGGACCGCGAGCAGCATGTGCATAAACTAGAAATTCTTTAGCATTGTCGTAGTTGATATAAGCAGCAGTGAAAGCAGTTCGGGCCGTGAAGATTGCCAAAAAAACCGAGAGGCCAATGACAAAAAGGCGTAAAACATCGTTTTGTCGCCAATCCCGCAGCATACGGACTGCACCCCAACCGCTAAAACCTGCGAACGTTACCGAAAAGATAAAAGTTGTGGTAGTTTGTAATTGGTCCAAGGTGTTACCTTGGAAAGGCAGTTGCGGCCCGAGCAATGATCGGAATACACCCCCCAGGCTGATGATAAAAACCGGCAGCAAAACCAGCGCCAGCCAGCTTGTGTTTTGTTTCAGCTTTGACCATGGGGTCGTCTCGATCAGGTAGCCAAAACCCCACCCTGCGGTAAGCCAAAGTGGCATGGTTATGTGGACGGTTAACCAGGGCATTCTTTCGCTGGCTAAGGTGTAGGCAAAAAAGGTGGTAACAGACCAGAACAAAAGGAATGCCAGAATGGGTAAGGGGTTTTTATGTGAAAAAACGGGTTCAACTTCGGAATCTGTTTTCAAATGAGTCGGTAGGGGTTCCAACCCATCCACTGCTCTGTCTTCAGGAATGGTGGGACCCTCTCGGTTTGGAGGTGGTTGTTCAGCAGCATCCGGGCTTGTGGTCAGGGGTTGATGATTTTGGGCAATGAAATTCCCCGCGAATGCAGCAAATTTTTTGTAGCGTATCCCGAAATAAGTTGCCAGAATAGCCCCAAAGGCAGGTAAATATTCGTAAATAGGAATTTGAATGAGGGCGTAATAATAAAAGGGTTGTCCTCCACGGTGAACCGCTTGCTGATCCAGCCAGTATCCTAATCCCCCCACGATACCCGTGAAGAAACCGAACCCATTGGTAAACATCGTGGTGTATAAAACGACGAAAATACTATAAAACAAAGCAAAATTAGCCAGCCACAATTTAGGCCGCCATAAATAACCAATCACAAAGGAAAGTACCGTCAACCCCACTAAAAATATCCCTGTCCGAAGGAGGCCCTGTGAGGTGTAGTCCAGGGGGTTCCAATCCAGTCCGAACAAGGCGCTGATGATTCGGATCGGAAATGCAGCCAGGAGCGGAAGGATCAAACTGCCAATTAAAATCAGCAATTCAAAGGAGCGCTCCTTCTTAAGGTTGTTCCATCCAATCGAGCGCAATAAAATGATGATCGCCAGGATGCCCAAAACGAGCGCAATGATAACCCCGGCCAGCTCGGCAATGACAATCGGAGAAATTCCAGCGGAGGGGTCTGGCGGAGCATTCCTTGTTTCGATAGCATGCCAACCAGCTAACCCCAGGGTGATCAATAATAAAATGAGCGCCCCTGAGGATAGATATAAAAATGAACGCCGGTCTGTTTCTTTAGGCCAATGGGCTCGGGCTATTCGATCCATAAATAGAAAAGCCAGGAAGACCAATAGTTGGGCTGTAGAGATATAGGCGGTACTTTTGGCAGTGAAATGCAAAGCAGTGACTGCGGTGAGACATAATAGCGAGGTGGTACTACCCTTTTCGAGGTACCGCAAAACAAAATAAAGAGTAATTAAAACATAAAGGGCAATAAAGGCTTCATTCCGCGCGTATCGTCCGTAAAATAACATATACGGAGAGATCATGAGTCCAAATCCGGCGACAATGGAACCGATTCTCCCAAGGTAGCGGCGAAACCCGAAAATGGCAAATGCTACCGTGGCAATACTAAAGAGTGCGGCCGGAAAACGGGCCGTGAAGTCGTTAGCTCCGAAAAGGAAATAAGACAGGGCCATCATGTGGAACTGATCTGGCCCATGGGTTACAGGATCATGCCGGTAACCTTTTCCGGTTGCCAATTCGTAAGAAGGGATTACGTGATTGATCTCATCGTGGCTCATCACCCGCGCGCCAAGATCATAGAAGCGGCTGATCATCGTCAGGATTAGGATGGTGAGGATGATGAGGGTTTCGACACGAATCTTGGGGAGAGATTCGAATATTGGTTTGTCCAGCCAGGTTGTAGGTGTCGATGGTTCAGGCGTGTAATTCATATTTCCTATGGGGTCATGGGTTGAAATCGGTTCTGATTAGCGTAGTTGACTATACTTTAAAGTTTAACTTCTGACAAGGTGGTAGGTAACTCAAGGGTCATGCTTGAACCGGCAGGATAGATGCTTCGACTTTAATAATGGCAGTTCCTAATCCTGGCAAATCGATCGGGTTTGCAGTGACCGGAATGTGAGAGTGTGCCAGGCCTTTTTTGTCGCCATTGTTACCGAATGCCTGCCTGAAGCTTCTGGCGATCGAGATACGGGAAAATGGGATTGCGGGTTAACCATTTCCTGGTGGGCAAATTGAATGCTTACGGTAAAATTAAGAGGTGAACAAGGCCGCATTGACCTCTAATTCGATCCCCCTTCCGGACTGTTATTGGGTTCTCTCTGGGCGTTTTTTGGCGGGACCGTTTCCGGGGGCGGATGAAGAAAAGGAGACACGGCGAAAACTGGTACGGTTATTACAGTACGGGATAACCGCCCTGGTAGATTTGACTGAGGAAGATCAACACCTTCCTTACCAATCTTATTTAAGAGAGGAAGCGAGGGTGATAGGCCGGCAAATATCCTACCTCCGGATGGCGATTAAGGATTTTTCTGTCCCGACTGTGAAGGAAATGATCCGTATCTTAGATACCATCGACCAATATTTGATGGATGGGGAAAAAGTTTACCTTCACTGTTTGGGTGGGATTGGACGTACAGGAATGGTAGTAGGATGTTTTTTAGCGCGCCACGGGAAAGACGGCAAAGCCGCTCTTCAAAAGGTGGCCGAATTGCGCCAATCCGTGCTGTCGGGTAGTCGTTCGCCAGAAACTGACGAGCAAATATCCTTTGTGCTAAACTGGCAACCGGGGAAATAAAGCTGAAGGGGTTCAAGAAACCATAGGAAAGCTAACAATGACTAAAAAAAAGGTTTTCATAAAAAATTCTGGGTTGATCATTCGCCCAGTGAGTGAAGTTGATGCAGATGCAATTTTGGAAGTTTACCGGCAAAGCGAAGATTTTCTGGCCTTGGGCCCTGAACCGGAAGCGAGTAAAGAGATGGTCGTCAATGACCTGCTTCAATCGCGTGCTGTGGGGGGAATCTTTTGTGGAATTTACTATCAGGATGAAAAATTAATTGGTGTGGTGGATTTCATCCCGGAGGGATACAAGGGTAACAAGGCGGCAGCGTATTTGGAGCTGTTGATGTTGGCAAAACCATATCGCAGCTTGGGCTTAGGTGGGGTGATCGTGCGCCTGGTCGAAGCTGAAATTACGAAAATACCCTCTGTTGATAGGATCTATTCTCACGTTCAGGTCAACAATCCGAAAGCCCTGGCTTTCTGGCAGCGCTTAGGTTATCGAACGAGAGGAGCGGCGGTTAAACGACCTGACGGCACCCTGGTTTTGCCGATGATAAAAACCCTTCGTAGTTAAGGCTGGTTGATCTCCGGCAAAAAGCGTCCATGGGCTGGATTATTCCTCCTCCAACTTACCTTAGGCTAGAAGCTGGTCGTCTATGCATCCTAAATTGACCCGGCAGAAGGGAGAAAGAATGACGATCGATTTACATGTATTCGACATTCAAGATTACGAAAAAATCATCAAATTGTGGCAAGAAAGCGAAGGAGTCGGGTTGAGCTCAGCCGATTCTCGGGAACGGATTCAGGCATACCTGCAGCGCAACCCAGGCAGCAGCTTTACAGCTTGGGATGGGACCCAATTGGTCGGAGCGGTTTTATGCGGGCAAGATGGGCGTAGGGGGTATTTGCATCACCTGGCAGTGGCCGAAGCTTTTCGCGGGAGGGGGATAGGGAAAATGCTTGCCCAGCGCTGCCTGGATGCAGTCGCCGCCCAAGGTATCGATAAAGTTCATATTTTTGTGTACCGCCATAACCAAAAAGCAATAAAGTTTTGGGAGGAAATTGGTTGGCATCAGCGTGACGATTTATTGTTGATGTCGATCGAAAGTTTAAGGATTTAAAAGATTTAGGAAAATGCCAGTTTGTCTTCCCAGGACGATGACAAGGCAAAAACAAGAAAGGCAGGCAACCAAAACAACCAGGACGATGCCCACAATGACCCGTCTGCCAAAGCGGCGCGCGCGTTTTGGAAGAATCCGCCCTAAGGTTTCGGGGTTGAACTGAAAAGAAGAGCTTTTTGGAAGGGTTGGGCTGAGAGTTTCCGGAAAGCGGGGTGAGGGTATGGGTGTGGGTGGAATGAATTCGAGCGGTTCGTCTGGTAGATCCTGGTGGGGAAGCTGGGGGTCGAGGACTGCGCGGTTAAGGAAAGTGCCACAGTACTCACAAGCGACCCCGCGAGGACCCCAACGGGCAGGCATCGGTGCTCCACAGGCTGGACATCGGGAAAATTTTGGCATGGCCTCTCCTTCAGATGAAGTAATTATCGGCGAACTTTTTGAAGGTGTTTTAATAATCTTACCAAACCTTCGCCATCGTACAAGGTGATAGGTTTCCCTTTTGCCCATGAAACTGCCGATGGGGTAAGGGTTCCGGTGGTCATCAGAAATGCACGTTGGGCTTGTTCGTGATGCATAGCGCCATATAATTCACGGATGAGCGCTTCGCCAACTGAACCACGCCAGCGTTTGCATTGTACGACCCATTTTCCATCCTTCTTCGTATAGATTAATAAATCAATTCCATGATCGCCGCTACGCCCAGTACGGCGGACTTTATAACCAAATTGGCGGAAGAAGGCGGCAACTAATTCCTCAAAATTGTCTGGGCTTAGCCGACGAAGATCGTCCACACTTCGGGCAGTGCGCATCGCCCGGTGAATTCGAATATAGGTGGTAAATACCGGAGAAATCCAAACTGCTGCCGCCAATAAACCGAAGAGTAAATACAACAAAGTGTTGATAGGTTCTGGAATCAGTCCAAGCGTAGGTACACCGGTGGTTAGGAGGATCATGCCAAAAAATGCCCATAGACCCCAGGCTGCCAAGAAGGCGAGGAGCCGGTGGCGCAGACGGGTGAACCAGCCTGGATCGGGTGTCCGCCAGGGGAGCAATAAGGCCAAAAAAATAAACGGCCAAAAACTGAAGAGGAGTTGGATGAGCTCGATCAATTGACAATCCACGATCATCGAATAGAACAAATGTATTATATCAGAAAGGTGAGCCATTATGGGGGAATGGGCAAATGGATATAGGGCCCGTCCTTTTCGATTCTGTATTTTAATATCCGCCCGGTGGCGATATCTTGCGTAAAGAGACTGGGGTGGGGTATAATTCCAGTGTTCGGGGCGTGGCTCAGCCCGGTTAGAGTGCACGGTTCGGGACCGTGAGGTCGGCGGTTCAAATCCGCCCGCCCCGACACAGCTCTAGAGGATGTTACCCGGCATCCTCTCTTTATTTAAAAATAGTCGGCGGAATCCCTTGGAATCGATATAGCCCTATTAATGTTTTATTTCCAAATCCTGGAAGATTCCAGTGTGATCTAGGAAGTCCAGGTTTTAACCGACACTCAAATTTTGGATGAAGGATGTTCGCCCTTATTAATGCCAATCACAAACGGGCAGCCTCTCTAATATTTACCACCGCAGCAATAATATATAATAAGGGGTGGATCTTGTTTTCGGGACAGTAAAAAAGGGAGCTAGTATGATCCACAACCCAACCACCGACTTACACCCCGCCTGGTACGAGTACGTAACCCGGCGGGCTCTTCTTCCCCAGGTTCGGTCTGTCATCGCCTCCTCCTGGGAACGATGTTGGGCGACCATTGACCCCTATAGCTCGATAAAACCACACCACCTGGCCGAAAACCACCTGCACTCAATGCAGGCCAATCATTTTCAATTGATCGCCATTGTAAAACCGGTCATCGAAGATATTTATCAATACATCGAAAATTCGGGATCGGCGGTTGTATTTGCAAATAATGTTGGTTATCTATTGGAAATGATCGGTGATGTCAACATTATGTCTGAGCTGGATAGGATGGGGGTACGCCCGGGAACACTCTGCGCTGAAAGCGAGTTAGGTACCAATGCAATCAGTCTGGCTTTGTTAGAAAGAACGCCCGAGTATGTCGCCGGAATTGAACATTTTCGACAGCCCCTACATAAATTCGGAAGTGCCGCTGCGCCAATTTTCGCCATGAGTGGAAAATTACTGGGCACGCTGGGGATCATCACCCAGGCATCCCATTTTCACCCGCACACATTAGGTCTGGTCATGTCAGCCGCTAGATCGATTGAAGCACAACGACAGGCTGACCAACTTTTGGAAGAACAAAACAACCAGCTCACTCAGTTGAATGCAATATTGGCTCGTATTAAAGAGGGGATTTTGGTCTGGAACAACGCAGGCACTATCATCCACGCCAATCCTATGGTCGGAGATATCCTCAAAGTTAGTCCGGGAACCTTGATGGGATCTAAACTGCAAGCGTACGTCAGCCTGCCGCCCAACATTTTGGAAGCCTTGGATAAACAAACCACCGTTTCGGACTATGATATCCAACTCACCGTCGCCGGCGAACCCATCTCTTGCCTGCTTAGTTTACATTATATCCACAGCGGACAGAACCTGCGAGCAACCATTGCGGTTATTAGACCGGAAAAATCGTTACGCGAGTTTGTCCAACGCAAGGTTGGCTCGCCAACGTTCGATCTACAAAACCTGGTTGGTGAATCCTCGGAAATCCGCCGAATTAGACGGCTGGCACGCAGTGCTGCCGCCGCCCGTGGGTGTGTGCTCGTCCGCGGGCAACCCGGAACCGGAAAGAACCTGCTTGCCCGCGCGATTCACTACCACAGCCTGCGCAGCGATGCGCCTTTTGTCGTTTTTTCCTGTACGGCCGTGCCCAGCGAATTGGTGCTGCCAGAATTACTAGGTGTAGAACGTAGGATATCGAACGGTTCTCCCCATACCAGTAAAGTTGAGCTTGCAGATGGCGGCAGCCTTTTTTTTCAGGATATTGAAGCGCTGCCACTTGAGGCCCAATATGTGCTGCTCAATTTTCTTGAATTGGGAGTAATCCAACGGATTGGAAGCCGAAAGGCAATTGAAGCGGATGTGCGTGTGATTGCCTCCAGCGCAGCTCCATTGGAAGACCTGGTTACCGAGGGCAATTTCCGATCGGATTTACTGTATCGTTTGAGTTCCTTCGAAATTACCCTGCCGGCACTGCAAGAACGCAAAACCGATATGGACATTATCATCGACCAGATTTTGCAGCGATTATCCCGCCAACTTGGATATACCATTTCGCTCACCAAAGAGACGGTTGAATTTTTGAAGTCCTATTCCTGGCCGGGTAATATTCGCGAATTAGAATCGGTCCTAACACGTGCCAGCATACAAGCCAGTCCATCCCAGTGGATTACTCCTGCGAACCTCCCCCAGCTACAACTGGTTTTGGAAAGTGAAAACCCGACCTGGAACAAGCCCATTGGGTTAATGCCTTTAGAAGACATGAAACTTAAGGCAATCTTCCAAACTGCCCATTTTTGCAAGGGAAACATTTCGAAAATGTCAAAAATCCTCCATATTAGCAGATCGACGATCTGGCGTTGTTTCAAGGAAATGAATATCTCGCCGGACCAGTTCCGCAACCATGCCAACAAGTTTAATGATGTTACAAAATGAACCACTTGCCACCCTTAATGTTTCAAAATGAAACATTTTTTATCAATCCGTTTGACGCTTTTTATGGGTGATGTAGAATAAAGGGTGACGTTTATTTTTTAGAACTAACTCTGACATTCCCACCATCCTGACCCTTTATAGCCGGCCTCGTCCAGGTCGTATCCATCTCACGCTCCGCTACCATGTTGGCATTACTACCGGCGATGGGTAATCTTGAGCGGTAGTGTTTATGCAAACCGAATAGGCACACGTTTCGAAATCCTCATTGATCTCCAATACTGACCTATAAGGAGGGTATTTGCATCGATTATCTTAAGGTTCTGTTCTCACCTGTCGTCCCCACTTTTTTTCTGAACGAAATTTGAAAGGAGAGTTCGACGATGAAATCAAAAGGTTTTAGCGAGTTCATGGGAGAGGTTTTTGGTACATTCCTGTTGATCCTTCTCGGTAACGGTGTGGTTGCCAATGTTGGGCTAGCGCCCCGCCTGGCCGCAGAAGCTTATAACTGGAACACCATAACCATCGGCTGGGCATTTGCGGTGGTCATCGCGGTTTATGTGTCCGCTGGAGTGTCCGGCGCTCATATTAACCCGGCGGTAACCATCGCCTTGGCGGTCAAACGAGGATTTCCATGGTCTAAAGTCCCAGTTTATATCGTAGCTCAAATGATTGGAGCTTTCTTGGGTTCGTTAGGTGTTTATCTCGTTTATATGGATGGCCTGGTAGCTGCGGGTATGCCGAACGTGTGGGCCACAGGGCCGGGGTCAGTGTTCGGTCAGACCTTTTGGGGGGGGGCTGGTGTCGCCGCCCAAGGCCCTTACTCGATGTTGACCGCCAGCATCGCCGAAGTAGTCGGCACCATGGTGCTGCTACTTGGTGTGATGGCAGCGGGAGATCAGCGTAATACAGGGCTTAAATTTAACTTAGGCCCCCTATTGGTTGGTTTCACCGTCCTGGCTGTTGGGATGAGCCTCGGTGGCCCCAGCGGTTACTCGATTAACCCTGCCCGCGATCTTGCCCCACGGATTTTTGGGGCATTAGTTGGAACACAAGGGTTGTTCGATGGGCTCTATTGGTTGGTGGTGCCAGTCATCATGCCCGTAATCGGTGGTGTTCTCGGTATCATACTCTATGACCTGTTCATCACCCCCCACCTTCCCGAGAAAACCGAATAATTCATGACAACCAGGGCCTGCTTTCGAATTTCAGCAGGCCCCTAAT
>JGI24109J20143_1000268_pt1 | contig 12580 bp, 10 predicted proteins | sample Subbio11_8B_AprC_FD_20143 | JGI IMG/M metagenome (IMG submission 20143) | reverse complement strand
CCTTGCCTGACCCGCCGAAACCGAGGTGCTTCAGGAGGGCATCATTATGCGCGCCTTGAGGGAACTTTGCCCATCGGTCCTCCGTCTTATAGGTAGGACTCCAGGCCAATAAGCCCTCTTCGATCAGGAGAGCAGCTATCTATGGGGATACGCCGAACCCCCATACAATCCCGCATTTCTGTTTTTCGGAGTTTATCTGTAATTTCGTAAGTATCACCCTAAAAAAAGGAGGAGATTAATGAAAATAAAACTATTACTATTGCTTAGTTTCTTAGTGATCGTGCTATTGTCCGCCTGCGATGTCATCGAGGCTGTTCAGCCCAGGCCAGATATAGCCCCAACCTTGGACGCTATCCGAACCCAGGTTATGGAAACCGTAATGGCTGAGCTTGCCGAACGAGCAACGGCTACCCCGCCGGTAATCCCAACTCCGCTGCCGACCGCCACACAACCGCCACTTCCAACCCCCCTACCAACGTTAGAACCCACACCGACCCCTACGGCTATCCCGCCAACCCCGACAGCCATTCCAACCATCACCCCCACGGTGGTTGTTAGGAAACCCACCATTACCATTTTGGCGGTGGAAGAGAACCGCGCGGTTACCCTCCTGGCTATGGACTTCCCAAGAGATTCGATTTTTGATATTCGGGTTGGTCCATTCCAGAACTTTTTCGATCACGACGTCGTGATCGGCAGGGTCAACACCGGAAGCGGCGATCCTTTCAAGTTCACGGTAATTCTGCCAATTGAAGTCCGGAATGTCGGTCAGGTTACCGTGCGCCTGGATGGCATCCTGGGACAATTCGCTTTTACTTCTTTCCGCAATACGGACCTTGGTAAAGTAATTTACGATCCGATCCCGGTGATCTCCACGGGGTGCGAGGTGTCGGTCAGCCCTGGCGCTTCGCGGACTTTTTCACGGAACGAAGACTTCGATGCTGTCTGGACGGTCAGGAACACGAGCAGTAGAACCTGGGATGAATCCGCCGTGGACTACCTGTTCCTCAGTGGGATCGAGATGCAGAAATTTGAAAAACTGTTCGATCTCCCAAGTTCGGTAAAATCTGGGGAAAGGATCAAAATTATCGTCGATATGATTGCCCCCGATAGAGTTGGCAACTTTGCAACCCACTGGGCGTTGGTACAGGACAGCGCAATTGTGTGCCACCTGCCCCTTATTGTCAACGTCAAGTAGGGTGCAATTTGCCCTGGTTAATTCAATAGAAGGTTGAGCAGGGCAAAAGCGGCGAGCAATACGATCTGTAACCCGAAAATACCACCCAGAACGTAAGCAACGATCGACCAGGCATTCGAGGAGGTGACCGGATGGATGGGCTGGCCCTCGGCGAGTTGCTGCACTGCGGCGGCTGTTTCTTGTGCCAGGCGCTGCTCACTGCGGGCCGGCGCGCCTAGCCAAAACCAGTTTTCGGTTGGCACAGGCACGACAATACATTTGCCGGAATACTCGCTTAGGTACGAGCGCAGCGCGTCGGGAGGGGTGACCGCCAGGGGAGCTGCCATAACGATCGCCCGCGCTTCGCGCATGTTGTCCTCCAAGGGTGACTGGTCGAGGCGGTGCAGCCTCACCGGGATACTCGGTAATTTGTGTTGGATTGCATCCACAATCTTGCCGCCTAAGGACATCTCGCCGACCTGCAGCACCAATATTGGGAAATTGGCATTCCGAACCCCCAGGATGTGGCGCGCCTCACGACCGTCAGCTCGCAGCACTTTCAGGTGATAGAGCAGAAAAACCCCAAATAGGGCCGCGATCCGTAATTGGAGGGCAAAATTCAGCCAAAAGTCGGACGGGATTGAGCCCAATAACGCGTTAAGCACGCCATAAATCCACCACCCGCCACTTAACATGGCCCCGACAACGGTGGAAAACAACACGAGGTATAAATATCCTTTGCGCAGCACCGAGCGGCGCTCATGAACACCCATTTCCCCATCGCGGGTGGTTTCGCGTTGGATCTCCATCCAGAAGCGCAGCCAGAGAGGCAGCCCGATGATCAATACGGCGAGCGCATCGCTGAGCATCCCGCCCAGGCCGCCGATGGATAAGGTGAACAAACCTTCGATGACTGCCCCAAATAACAGGATTAATCCTACAAAGCTGGCGATTAATCCGCCTAAAGACAACACGCTGGTATAGATCCGCCGCAGAGCGGCCTGGCGAAGTTCATCTTCGACAGCCCGGACAGTTCCCCATAACGAGCGGTCGAAGTAGGCCCACAGAGTACCCATGAGTACCAGGGTGGACAACTGGCTCGCCTGCAGATCGATAAATGCCGGCAAGGTCCAACTTTCAACCTGGAAAACCCAGCGCAAACCATTAGCGGCCAGGCTGCCCAGGCTGACCAGGGTGAAACCCAGGCTGCCCAGGGTCAGGAGGTAGAACACGACCAGGCGAAGCATCGATTGGCGTTCTTGGACCCTCGCCAACGAGCGTTGAATTATCGACCAGGCTGTCAGCCAGATAGGAAGCCCAACCACAATCAAGGTTAAGCCGGCTGCCAACCCCCATTCGGCGGACCGCCCAAAATCTAAGGGTTTGGTGAAGATATAGCGCAGGGCCTGGTGGGTGCCGAAGGTCAGCAAGCCTAATCCGTATACCATCCAGAGGTAGCGGTGTAACCGGCTGATTTCGCGACGGTCTTCATTGTTTGGATCGGAAACCCAGTCGTTCTTTAGAACACGCCAAAAATAAACCAAAACCATCAGGTTAGCGGCGGCTGCGATCAGGTTGTCGGTATGGGTTTGCGTGCCGCCCAAAACTGCCACGGTTGCGGACAGTCCAAATGCCTGTGTAAACAGCCGGTTGAGGATTGCCATAATCGCAAAGCTGATGGGAATGCCGGTTGAAAGCAGGGCGGCATAAAGAAAAACCGAACGTACTCGGCTGTTGCGTTCTTCCACATCCTGATCCTGGCGGACCTCGCGTTGGATCGTGGTCCAATGCATTAGAAAGATCGGCGTGCCGACCAGGACAAAAGCGATCCCCCCTGCAAGCCAATCGACGACACCGGTTATTAGCTCGCCGCTGAAAATCGTGCGCACCAAGTTGATGACCGCCCAAAGGACAACCTGGATGCTGATCAGGCTGAGCAAGTAAAAATAAACTCTACGGATGATTTTCATCGCTCGTCTCCGCCTTTAGGGCAAAGGTTTTGGTTGTTCCACGAACCAGTTAAACGACCAGAATGGGTAAGGCATGGAGACGAGCTTCCATGAGCCAGCCTGTCGTTCTAGCCGGGCGGTATCGGTGTACCGCGTTCGTTCGGTAAATGGGCCGCCGTACGACTGGCTGAGCAGTAACTGGACCGTGGCAAAATCCGCATCGACCAATGTTTCACCAATCGAAAGGCTGGTCTGGTTAAATCCTGGCGGGCTGCTGGTCAGATCTTGCCGAAACTGATTCGGGGTAGGCTTGTTCGGTTTTTCAGCTAAATAGGTATAAGCCCTTTCATAATCGCTGCGAGTGAGGGCGAGGATGAAATTATGAACCACGCTGTCGGGAGTGTCGGCAGCAAGATATTCGACCTGGCCCTGGCGGGCAATAAATAAACCCACGGCAAGCACGACAACCACACCAATGCCGATAACCATACCCATTAAGAAACGATCCTTTTTCATTTTGGGGCTCCTTGTTCTCACCAGCAATTGCCTGGTGTCGAAAGCGTATGGTAGATTGTACGGGTTTTCGCCAGGCTCCACAAGCAGGAGAAAAACCTCTTTCGGGCCGGCACTCGAACCGGTTCTGCTTCACCTCCTTGGCGGTTATGGGTTGTTGCTGGCGGTAGCACGATTGGCATAACTGAATTTCTAGGTGATCAGCGAGCCGGGTGGTAAAATGGATGGGAAAGATTAAATTTTTCAAAACAGGGACACGGATATGCTGCTGTGTATCGACATTGGCAATACGAACATCAAATTGGGTTTGTTCGAGGGTGACAAAATGGTTAACCGTTGGCGGATTTCTGCCGACCGAACCACCCTTGCCGATCAATATGGGATCTTGCTGTTGAATTTCTTCGCTTTCGAGGGAATCGATGTCGGCGCGCTGGATGGCTGCGCGATATCATCGGTTGTGCCATCGCTGACCCAGGTGTTCGATGATTTGACCAGGCGTTACTTTAACCTGGAACCGATCGTCATCAGCGCTGAAACCCGAACGGGGATGCGGATCAACACCGAATATCCGGCCGAGGTGGGGCCAGACCTGATTATGAACGCGTATGCCGCCCGGCATTTGTACGGTGCGCCGGTTATCGTGGTTAGTTTTGGAACGGCTACCTCATTCTCGGCTGTATCGGCGCAAGGCGAGTTTGAAGGTGTTTCGATCGCGCCGGGGATTATCGCCAGCGCGGAAGCGCTTTTTCTTTCGACAGCAGCTTTGCCGCAAGTCGCCCTGAAACTTCCGCGGACCGCGATCGGGAAAAACACGATTAAATCGCTGCAGTCCGGGCTTGTGTTCGGTTTTGCGGCCTTAGTGGACGGCCTGGTCTCCCGCATCCAGGGTGAGCTGGGCGGGGGTGCCCGGGTGGTGGCGACTGGCGGATTGGCGGATTTGATCGTCCCGGAAACGACCGTAATCGAGGCGATCGAACCCGACCTGGCCTTGATCGGTTTACGCCTGGTTTATGATCTCAACCGCAAATAATCTTGCCCTTGCTGCAAAAAGTCCTCATCGCAAGGATGAGCAGCCACATGAGCTGTTGTTTATCGATATTTGCCTTTATTAATCGACTGGGGTTAAGGTTCGGGGCTGGGTGAAGATAACCCTTACGATTTTATATTTCTGCGCACGATTTCAGCAATCGTCAGTTTGTGGCGGGCCATTAATTCGCTGTTGATCGTTTCGATTTGCTTGCGCGGCGAATAGAATACCTCACTCCAGCCGTAACCGGCGCAGGCCGTATCTGCAATGGCGTTACCCTGTTGGTCCACCCCCCACCATTGGCGGTATTTCTCTGCCAGGTCAGGGCGGATATGTAATTCCGGAATGGGATAATGGGCGGAAAAATAATAATCCGGGGGCAGGGCATTCAGAAGGGTTTCGAACACATGCATTCGGACCTGCAGGTCCTGGGCACAATCGGACCTGGCGATGCGGCACAGCCCACGGATGGTTGCCAGAGGTGAAATAACCTCGACCCGCTCCAAACGGCTGAAGCGTTCTTTGACCGTCGCGATGACTTCCTTCATCACCAGCCCGCTGGCGATGCTGTCGGCGATGAGGGCAACTTTAATATTCTCGTGCTGCTGCTGGTCCAGGTCTTTATCCTTAAAGAGGGTCATTTCGACTTTGCGATTGTAGACCGGTACTGAACTATCGAAGACGTGGTGTGCATCCAGAATCACCTCGTCACAATAATAGCCATAATTTTCGTAGATCGCCTCCGTGACCATATATTTCAATCCTTCACGGGCGATCGGAAATACCGCAAAATTTTGCTGCTGGTAAGCTTTAATTATCGGCGCTATGGCCGGCGCGGCAAACATATCCCGGATCGACTGGGCAATGATGTGCACCCGTTCGGCGCCCATGCATAATTGCCCGGGTAAATGGATCGATGAAATTTGGGTGATCTCGTCTTGGGTCAGGCCGACGATTTGGAGCAGGTGAGGATCAACCCTGCCATTGCGCATGTAGATAAAGGTTGAAATTGCCTGACTATCGTATAACACCAGGTCCAGGTCGGCGCAACCTTGTAACCTCAACCGCCCTTGACGGTAAAAGCCGCCTCCCTGCGAATTATTTCGGTAGGGAAGCGGCTCGTCCAGTTCAAGGGTGCCTTCAACCTGGCTGGAATCATGATCTATAAAAAATATTGGATACTGGTAACCGGTCATAATCCTCCTTAAGAGATCGTTGCGGCGATGGATAGGTTTTTGCCATTCTTAAAGAGGCAAGATTTAATCGTCTCAAAAAGATGCCGATCACTTGCCCTTATGATTGTACCCCAGCCGATGAAATTTAATTAGAAAAGGCAAGGATGATTTTTGGGATCCGTCCTCAATCAATAGGAATAAGATTGTGACCTGGGTAGGATAGGACTTCCTGGGCTTTGTGTTAAGATGCACAAGGAAAAATTTTTTAAAAAAGAGGGATGCCGCTATGCAAATTGTGACCGATCGGGGATGCGATATTACTGCCGAACAACTAGAAGGATTGAACATTCATTTTATACCGATGCGCTTAACCCTGGATGGAAAAACGTATTCCAGCGGGGTAGATGTAACTCCCGAGCAGTTATACACCATGCTCGATCAAACCAATGGTTTCCCAACGACTTCGCAGGCCAGCGCCGGGGATTTTGCCGACCTGTACCGTGAACTGGCTAAAACCGATCCGGAGATCCTCTCGATCCACATCTCCTCTGGTTTGAGCGGCACGCTCGACTCGGCCCGCCTGGCGATCGAAATGGTACCCGAGGCGAAGGTGACCTTGTGGGACACGCGCACGCTTTCCAGCCCACAAGCCTGGCAGGTGGAGGCGGCTGCCCGAGCCCTTAAGGCCGGCTGGCCTTTAGAGGAGGTGCTGGCGCTCATGGAGCGCATTCGGGAAAAAACCGAGGGGATATTTACCCTGGACACCTTAAAATATCTCATTCATGGCGGGCGTATCAGCCATCTTAAGGGTCTGCTGGCATCCCTCCTCCAAATCCGACCGGTCATCGCGGTAGACCGTTCGATTGGAAAATATGTTACCCTGGGGCAGGAACGAACGATGGGACGCGCACTGGAAAAAATAGCCCATAAGCTCGTCACCTTCTTCCCAGACGCCCCCAAAATGCGGATTCAAATGCTGCATGGCCACAACCCGGAGGCAGTCGAAAAACTGCGCTCGGTGGTCGAAAACCTGTTTGAGTGCGATTGGCTGCCAACGGTTGTCGTCGGCCCAATCCTTGGCGCCCACACCGGCAAGACCCTGGTCGGTCTGTGCGCCGCCCCGGCCACGCTCTTCGAAGAAGTGCCCTAATAGGCAGGGTGGGCGCCGCCAATCCTCTCCGCGCTGGTTTTGATATCCGCAAGCGATTCGACCATCTGCCCGGCAGCGATTGCTCGGCCGAACAGCCTATTCTTTGTCTTATCCAGACAATAACCGGTATGGTGAGGTTGTCACAACATCCATGGCTTTCTGGACGGCACCGTGTCCGGTAAATTTCGTTACATCGAATAAGCCAACAGGAGTAGGTTGGGTGGTATGGGTTTCAGGTAACATCCACCGCAGGATGGCCGGGTGGAATGCCAACCGCCGCATACCACCCAACCCGACTCTGTTACCCGTACATCTTATAATACGCAGAATCCCTTTCCGCAGGCGCCTTTGAATTTCAAACTTGCGCTTAGACAAAGACGGTACTTGCCATTACGGTTATCCTGGATTGCGAACCCACGATTCGGAAAGGTATTTAATGAATAACCCCCAACAAGTTTGCCTCTACTGTGCCCGCAGCGTAGCAGAAATTCCTTTATTGGCACTCAGGTTCCAGGATCAAGATTACTGGATCTGCCCGCAGCACTTCCCGATATTGATACATCAGCCGCAGCACCTGGTCGGTAGGCTGCCTGGGGCGGAGCATCTCCAGCCCCACGAACATTAAAAAGACCACCCGGTCCAATCCCCTCAATAAACTGCACCGAGGGGTTTGGCCATGAATCAGCTAAAAACCGATTGACAACCCGTATCCGTTGTTAATTTTTACCCCCTCTCGGGCCGCTCTCTATGCCGATGAGGGGATTTTGTAGTGAGGTCATCATTCGGGCAATAATTATTTGATCACCTTACTCCATAATTATTTCGGATTCCAGCGGATGAGTTTACATTCATAGGACCCTGTGCCTCGGCAGGGTCTATTTTTTGTAGGGTCAGACCCCAAGAGGGATGAAGGCATGTGACTTAAATCAAAAGAACTGTGACTTCTTTCACTTGTTGGATAAAGGGCAATCTGTAAAAATAAGGTAGCCCATAAAATAAATAATAAGGTAAACCTTATGAATACAAAACCATTGAGCGAAAGCACGGAAATGTATCTGAAATCACTGGCTGAGTTGGGCATCTTTGAGCCGGTGGCGATATCGCGTCTGGCCGAGCGTTTGGGAGTTACCCCGGTTTCCGCCAACGAAATGATCCACAAGTTGACCAAGCAGGGATCGGTAACTCACCACCCCTATAAAGGCGCAGTGTTGACCGAAAAAGGGCGCGAGGTTGCTGTCAATGTCTTGCGCCGCCAACGGTTGTGGGAGGTTTTCCTATACGATCACTTGAAAATCGAGTGGGCGCTGGTTTATGAACTGGCTTGTTCTCTGGAACACGCCACCGCGCCAGTAGTAACCGAAGCATTGGCGGAATTTTTAGGCAATCCTAGCACCTGCCCGCGCGGCAACCCCATCCCCAAGCAGGATGGTATGTTTGGACCGCTCGAGGGAATTCCGTTATCGGAGGTGAAGATCGGCGGAACGGTGCGAGTGCTGGCGGTTACCGCCACAGCGACGGATGTGCTGAAATATTTGCAGAAGCGCAATATCATGCCGGGGCGAGAGATCGAAGTGATCGAGGCAGGGCTGATGCAAGGCCCGCTGACGCTGCAGGTGGATGGCAAGGAGGAGGTGCTGGGGTTGATGTTGGCTGAGTTTGTGCAAGTGGAAATGATTGAATTAGGCACGAAATAAATTTTTTCCACACCAATGACGGCTCGACCACTTGCGCGCATTTGGAGCAGGCGCAATTTTTTCTGAAAGCCAGCCTGGAAGAGACGATAGCCTACTTATCATAGAGGCATCGGCACAAGAGCCTGATGTTGAACACTCACAAGGAACAAAAGATGAACGAACATTCTCAAAGCGAAGGACAAGATTTGTTGCCTGCGATAGCTTCCGATCTGGACAAGGCACCCGGCCACTGGCTGTTGGCTCGCATGGGCAAGCGTGTGTTACGCCCCGGCGGGCGTGAACTAACCGAAAAGTTGGTGACTGCGCTGAACATCACCCCCGAAGACGAGGTTGTTGAATTTGCGCCAGGACTGGGATACACGGCGAGTTTAGTGTTGAAGTACCAGCCGCGCAGTTATATTGGGATCGAACGCGATAACGCTGCGGCGGCTGAGGCGTGCCGTTTTTTGGACGGTCCATCGCGGCGCATCCTGGTGGGAGATGTCCTGCACAGCGGGTTGGATTCGAGCTGTGCGTCGGTGGTGTACGGTGAAGCCATGCTGACCATGCAGGCTGATTCGCAAAAACTTAAGATTGTAAAGGAGGCCATGCGTTTGTTGAGGTCAGGGGGACGCTATGGTATCCATGAGTTATGCCTGAAGCCAGACAACATCGCCGAGAGCCTGAAGCAGGAGATCCATCGCGAGTTAGCCCACGCAATTCGGGTGAATGCCCGCCCGCTTACGGTAGAAGAATGGAAGGTGCAGTTAACAGAAGCAGGGTTTCGTGTCGAAAGCGTCTTTACGAACCCAATGCACCTGCTCAAGCCAGCGCGCATGGTGGCGGACGAAGGGCTGTTGCGCGCGCTGCGAATCGCTTTCAATATCCTGAGAACGCCGGTGGCCCGCAGGCGTTTGCTTGAGATGCGGGCCGTGTTAGACCGCTATGCCAGCCATCTCGGTGCGGTCGCTCTTGTGGCGGTGAAGCCTTGAGCGAGCCACATGTAGACTTTTTTACCCGCCTGCGGTTCGTTAGGAACACAAGCGCTTGCAATCTATCTGGATACCCTCAGCCCGATCTGGGTGAGCCTGCCCTACGTGCGGTCTGGTGCACCTTATCCATTGGGCGGCGAAACCTGGTTGTACGGTTGACCGCGTTCAGCGGAAATGATTGTGGAGACGTGCTAAAAGGATTGACCCAAAAATAACCTGGAGAGGATTTTACAAATGGAAACCAAAATAAAAACTTTATTCTTCGTATTGATTTTTTCCTTGCTGATTGCCGCCTGCGGTCCGTCTGCAACCGAACCGGTTGCACCAACGGAAGAGGGTGTCAGGGAACCCGCAAGTACAGACGCTGCCTTTCCTGTGACCTTGGAGCATAAATTTGGAAGCGTTACGATCCCATCCGAGCCGCAGCGGGTGATCACCTTGGGCTACAGCGAGCAGGATCCTGTGCTGGCTTTGGGCGTTGTGCCGGTGGCGGTCCGTTACTGGTTTGGTGATCATCCGTATGCTGTGTGGCCTTGGTCACAGGATGAGCTTGGTGACGCTACGCCAGAAGTCTTGAATATGCCGTTTGGTGAATTGAGCTTTGAAACCATTGCAGCCCTGCAGCCCGACCTGATTGTTGCAGTACATTCAGGCATCGTGGTGGAGGAATACGAAAAGCTGGCCCAGATCGCACCAACCCTTGCCCAACCTGCGGAGTATCCCGATTTTGGCGTGCCGTGGCAGGAGCAGACCCGACTGATTGGTCAGGCATTGGGACGCTCCAGCCGCGCTGAAGCTTTGATTACCGAAGTTGAGACAAAGATTGCCAATGTCGCTGCGATGCACCCTGAATTTGCAGAAGCGACAATTGCATGGGCAATGCCCACTGGCGAAGTAAGCCAATTTTGGGTTGTTGGTCCAAACACTCCCCCCTTACGTTTTCTGAGTGCGCTTGGCTTTAAATATCCTCCAGTTACCGCCGAAGCAGTAGGGGATCTGGATTCGGCCCAGATCAGTGGTGAGCAGTTGAATTTGATCGACACCAGTGTGCTCATTCTGCAAGCCGCTTCCGATGAGGAACGGGCCGCGATTGAGTCCGATGCGTTGGTTCAGCAGTTGAATGCTGTCAAGGAAGGACGTTTAATCTTTTTTGTTGGCAACGACCCCGTGTATGGCGCGTTGAGCTTCAGCACCGTGTCCAGCCTGTCTTATGCGGTTGAGAAACTGCTTCCACTGCTTGTCGCTGCGGTGGATGGTGACCCTGCCACCATCTACACTCAATGATATTGCATCCGATTGAACAGTCACTAGTCCGATTGGGATCGCTACACGCTGACTACCGCGACAGGATGCTGACCCATACAGATTCTCGACCCGAATGGATTTCTGCCGCGGACCTTGTAGCGAAAAACTCGGTGCATCTGAAAGTAGCCCTCAACCAGGTTATGGAACGGTACAAGGCCGATGGTTTACGTCCACCCGCCGCGCTGTGGTTCGGACATTACGCCTACGCCATTGAAGTTATTGCAATCGCCTTTTTCATGGTCGAACGGCGCGTGCCCGATCTTTCGCCTGCGCTAATCCATATTCTCCTGGATGATGATGGTAACGTTGGCAATATCGCCTGGAAGGGGCGTTCGTTCGCGGCGTTGACGGATGATTCGGATGCTGCACATCCTGATTGCATTGTATTTCCCTCGCTGAATCCGTTGCGCGATCATTTGCGCAAACAATTGGTTGCTAGTTTAAATCCTGTTGTCGAAGGGGTCTCGGCTTATTCATCCTTTGGCAAGCCTGGACTGTGGGCGCTCGCCGCAGACTATACCGCGTATGCATTCGCCTGGCTTGGCAAATCCATGGGGGATGAGACCATCGGTGTGGAGGAAAGCCGCTTGTTTTCAGCGACTACATCACAGGTCAGTGCAAAGCGGGATTTCATCCCCATTCACCATGTAGGCTTTACTCATCATTTGTTGGAACGGACTTCCTGTTGTTTGTATTACAAAGTGGAAGGTGGGGGGTATTGTCATTCTTGTCCGCGCCGCCCACTAGAGGAACGCATTCATTTGATAAAAAAACAAATGGAAGTGGAAGCGGCGGAGACGCAAGGTTAAACATGGTGGTCAGAATATCTAACCTTGTAAAACCTACTATGCCGCGTCTGTTGTTGATCGGCGTGTTACCGCTTTGTATCGCCGTGCTGGTGCTGGCGTTCATGGCGAGCATCGCCTTTGGGGCAGCGGATATTAAATTTCAGACCGTATGGGCAACCATCTTTGCCTTTAACAGAGACGACACCAGCCATCTAATTATTCAAACGCTGCGATTGCCACGCGCCATCACCGCAATGTTGGTCGGCGCGGCGTTGGGTGTGGCAGGTGCGGTCATGCAGGGACTGACCCGTAATCCATTGGCGGACCCAGGTTTGCTTGGAATCCAAGCAGGTGCTACATTGGCTGTGGTGGGTGGCATTTTTCTTTTTCAAATTCACTCCCTGCCTGTGTATGCGATTTTCGCTTTTATCGGTGGGACATTGACCGCACTGGTAGTGTATGCGATCGGTTCGATAGGACGCGGCGGCCCGACGCCCTTCAAGTTGACTATCGCAGGTGCGGCACTCTCCTCTTTATTGGCTTCGTTGACCACATCTATTTTGATGTTCAATCAGCGTTCGTTGGAGGAAGTCCGATTTTGGCTGGCGGGAAGTGTGGCCGGTCGTGAGATGAGCCTTGTGTTGGAGGCAACTCCTTTCATTGCTTGTGGCCTGGTTCTCGCGTTTGGGCTGGGGCGACAAATCACAACCCTTTCGCTAGGTGAAGACATTGCGCGCGGGTTGGGACTCAATGTCGGGTGGATCAAGCTGATTTGCGCCGGGACTGTTGTCGTCTTGGCAGGAAGTGCTGTCGCACTGGCGGGTCCGATCG
>JGI24109J20143_1000267_pt1 | contig 12595 bp, 7 predicted proteins | sample Subbio11_8B_AprC_FD_20143 | JGI IMG/M metagenome (IMG submission 20143) | reverse complement strand
AAATCCGCACGCCGGGTTCTGTGGGGGTTGGGCCACCCAATTGGGTGGCCCTTCTACCCGGAGGTCGGCGGCTAAAAGCCGCCCCCTATCCCGATTGCAAGGAAAAGCTGACAGATGAAAGGATTTGAACTGCTTTTTATTGGTATTTAGGCGATAAGATTAAAGCTAGTTGGTAAGGTAGAGCACCATTATTCAGTTACGAGGTCTTTACAAAAAAATTAATGTTTCCTAAAATAAAAGTGTTTCCCAAATGGGAAACATGCCGATAATAGGAAATATAAATGTTATAGGGGCAGATTTATGTGAACGAAATTGATATCCGAGTTTTATTTCTACAAAAAATTAAAGAAATCCTTGTAACTGATAAGGCTAAATTGTCGGTATCACGAAAAACGTTAAACAACCGCTATTCTCAGGATCATTACGAGCCGGATATGCTGGCAGAGCTTAAATTTGGCGATAAGTCAGCATCAGTAGTTATAGAGTTTAAGGCTAATGGCAGGCCTGGAACTGTAAATCAAGTTGTGGGGCGATTAAAGAGATACGCTGAGGTGCTTGATGCACTACCCATATTTGTTGCACCACATATCGGCCCGCAAGCCTGTCAAGTATTAAGGCAAGAACCACATCTTTTTTGTGGATCTATCTGGAAACAAGTGGATTGAGTTTGAAGGTTTATATTTAGATGCTGAGGGTCATGCAAATAAATACCCAGAAGAGCGAAAAGATAGAGACCTATTTGCAGATAAAGCATCGCTTATTTTCAGGGCAATGTTTGAGCAGCCACAAAAGGCGTGGCGCGTTCATGAACTTGCGGAGGCTGTCCACGTTACGCCAGGCTTTGTTTCGAAAATAACTATTGCGATGAAGCAACGCGGGTACATTTCAAAAACCGAGGCCGGCCTGCGCTTGATTAATGCCAAGTCTATTCTTGATGACTGGGTTTTTGCGTATAGCTATCGCAAAAACCAGGAATACAATTATTTCTGCATGGCAACTAGTCCCAAGGAAATAATTGAGCGATTAAAGAACACTAATAAGCTTGATAAAGTCGATTACGCGTTGGCCTTGCAAGCCGGCGCGCATCTTGTTGCGCCGCACGCAGAATTTGAACTCGTACATATTTATGTCAGGAACCAGGCTACCCGAGAGAAGCTCGCCAAGCTTCTCAGCCTGCAAAGTGTTAATAGGGGTCAAAATGTTGTCATTTTGGACCCTTACTATCGACAATCCGTTTTTTATGGCGAAAGAAAAATAGACGATCTCTGGGTTGTATCAGATCTGCAGCTCTATATCGACCTCTATAGTTATCCGCTGCGGGGAATTGAACAGGCCGAGTATTTATACCGAAAGAAGCTAGCCAAGATCGCAGCACAAATATCTGAGGAGAGATCGCATGTCAGATGAGCTAAGTCCTGCTTTTAACAAACACAACGGTGCTATGAAAATAAATTCGTTCAGTATATTATCAATTTAATAAGTCCGATCTTAAGCGCTTTCTTTGGTAAATAGATGGGCTTGCTGACAGTCAGCATGATCAAAGTCTCAACAATGACTTCACTTTAGGAGCACAGGGTAGGATGGATAAGAGAGATTACATAAATCAAATTGCATCCTCTATCACAATCTTTATATTTATCACAGGCATCATAAGCTTACCTGCGATAATCCAAAGAATAAGCATGCCACCCTCTTCTCTTGGGAATCAGCCTACCACAACTCAAGGAGATCAGCTGACGACAACCCAAAGAAATCAGCCTACCACAACTCAGGCGAATCAACCTACTTCGCCTCTAAAGAACCAATCTAATACGGCCCACGAAATAATCAAGACTACTCCAAGTGATGAGCCAATTGGACGCCAGGCAAGTGGGTTCTACGGCGGACCCTCGGTGAACCAGGATGGTGGACAAAACCCACAGCAGAATATTACCCCTGCATCTGTCGGGTCCGGTGATTTGAGCGGCCGATGGAACGGCATTTGGGGTAGTGATAACAAGCGAGAGGTTCTCAAGCTGACCGAGAATTCGCCAGGTGTATTCTCGGGCACTTCCTGCTTCGAGGCGCGTGGCACTGGGGAACTGTCATATGGGCGAGGTGCTGTTAACGGCACAATCTCTGGATCACGCGTAAGCATTACCATTAGTCGCGATAACATGGTTTTCCATTGGTCGGGCACGGTCGATAGCAGTTATCATACGCTTATCGGAACGTTTGCAGGTTACTCGAATGATGGGACCTACATTAAAGAATAGACACTGGCTCAGGTGCCAACGGCACCACCATTGCGACCACCAGCAAGCACCCGGTTGCTCTTTCTGCATATTTAAATATTGTTGATGCAGGTCTGGATCTGGTTGCTGAAGAAGTGAAGAAGGATAAATTATTTCGTGCGAAACAGGGATGAGGGCTCGAAAAACCGAACCCTTTTTTTACCAGACACGTGTATTTTCTGCTAAAATTTAAGTTTTTATTATGCCAGGCAATAGGTATTTATACATACGCTAGGTTAAGATAAAATAGGTTGTTAGAAGTGTAACCTCTAATGATATTTTGGGTCGCTGACCGGGTATAATATCATCGAAACGAAGTTTCTCGTGTGATAGCCGTGACTATTTCGGACTATCATGAATTTACATAAGAGCTATTCTATTAATTGCAGTAGGTAACGAGGATCGGTAAGAATGACACAAGCGGCTCAAACGGAAGCAGTTAAAGAGAGAAAACGAACCATCAGCGCGATAGATCTGTTCTGTGGTGTAGGCGGCCTGACTCATGGGCTCGAGAAAGCGGGAATCGACGTGCGGCTGGGAATCGATATTAACCCGGCGTGCGAATACCCTTATACGGCGAACAACAAGGCCGAGTTTCTCTTGAAATCCGTAGAGGATTTGCAAGCAGATGAACTTAGCGAAGCGTTTAGCGAAGATAGTGTGCGACTTCTCGCTGGTTGTGCGCCCTGTCAAACGTTCTCGACTTACAACCAGAAGGCAGACTCTTCCGATAAGCGCTGGTGGCTTCTTCGACACTTCGCAAGGCTCGCCAAAGAGTTATTGCCGGAGTTCATTACCATGGAGAACGTCCCCCGTCTTGAGAAAATGAGTGTGTTCGATGAATTCGTTACTAGCCTTAAGAAGTTGGGCTACGAAGTAGATCACCGGATCGTAAACAATGCGAATTACGGCGTACCCCAGCATCGTCACAGGTTGGTGCTATTAGCTTCGAAGCTCGGCCCCATAAGGTTGCTTACGTTCGAAGAATTTGGCGAAGAGCCCATTGACGTCCAAAAAGCTATCGGTAACCTTTCACCAATCGGTGCGGGTCAGGTCCACGATGACGATCCGCTCCATCAAAGCGCCGCTTTGTCGGATACCAATCTCCGTCGAATAAAAGCTTCCAAGCCGGGTGGTACCTGGCGCGATTGGGACGAGGAGCTTAGGGCCGAATGCCACAAGAAGCGCACTGGGAAGACGTACCCGAGTGTTTACGGGCGCATGAGCTGGGACGAGCCCGCGCCTACTATGACCACGCAATTTTTCGGCTTCGGGAACGGGCGTTTCGGGCACCCCGAACAAAATAGAGCCATATCGCTTCGGGAAGGAGCGATTCTTCAAAGTTTTCACGAGGGCTACGAGTTCGTTAAACCAGGAGAGCCCATCCATAAGAAGGTCATCGGAGAATTGATCGGCAACGCAGTTCCGGTAAAACTCGGCGAAGTTATCGGAAAAAGCCTTGTCGAGCACCTGCCGCTTGTACCCCACGCATAAAATCCTGATATACTTAAAAAATGAATAATCGTAATTACGACGGACAAGATGTATTTATCCCGCAATATTCCGTTCCCGAGCCGGGGCAGCTCGTCGAGGTTCGGCGCCGGCGGTGGGTCGTAAGCGACGTGCAAGGTGATACATCAAGACAGAGCACAACTAACGGTCAGCATCTCGTCACACTAGCCTCGCTAGACGAGGACGCTCTAGGTGAGGATCTTCAGGTGATTTGGCAGCTCGAGCCGGGCGCGAGAGTATTGGAACGAGCTGGCCTCCCGAAGGTTACGGGGTGGGATAGCGTCGACCGGCTCGAAGCCTTCCTCGACGCGGTTCGCTGGGGGGCTATTACTAATGCGGATCGTTCATTTCTGCAAGCACCCTTTCGTAGCGGTATCACCATAGAAGATTATCAACTCGATCCGCTCGTTAGGGCTATCGATATGGCTCGCGTCAACTTGCTTATCGCCGATGATGTCGGCTTAGGTAAGACGATAGAAGCGGGGCTCGTAGTCCAAGAACTACTCGTTCGACATAGGGCACGTAGCGTGTTTATCGTCTGTCCGGCGTCGCTGCAAATAAAGTGGCAGGTGGAAATGTGGGACAAATTCGGACTCGAATTTAGAATAGTCGACACAGCATATATCAAGCAATTGCGCCGCGAGCGTGGTATACACGCCAACCCCTGGACGTCTTATCCCCGATTGATTTCTTCGATGGACTGGATGAAGAGTGGAGAAGGATTGAGGCTAATAAAAGACGTTCTCCCTCCCCATGTTACTTATCCTCGAAAATTCGATATTTTGATAGTCGATGAAGCACATAATATCGCTCCAGCTACCACGTTGCACTACGCATTGGAGAGTCAACGGACACAACTGATTCGTACCATAGCACCGCACTTCGAGCATCGGCTGTTCTTGAGTGCGACACCTCATAACGGATACCAGGAGTCCTTCACATCGCTTTTAGAGTTGCTGGACGATCAGCGATTCGCGAGGACCGTTATGCCGAACGAAAAGCAACTGCGTCGAGTGATGGTCCGCCGGCTCAAGACCGACATAGTCGACTCCGACGGTAATCCGATTTATCCGAAACGCGAGCTAATACCACTCGAAGTCAACTACTCGGAAAAGGAGCGCGAGATTCATGATCTTTTGCGCTGTTTTATGGAGAGCCGAGCAGAGAGCATTCGTGGAACTCGAAGCGCATACGGAACGGAATTCGTCCACAGGTTACTCAAGAAGAGACTATTCTCATCACCGAGAGCGTTCGCGACTACTCTAGCTAAGTATCGGGAAAGCCTGGAAAACGGCAACTCGAGATCATATAAGAACGTCATGGACGAGAAGATTCTTCGCAGGGCTATCGCACGTGCCGAGGAGGATTACGTCGACGATGAGCGCGTGGAAGAAGCTCAACACGAAGCCGTCGAGGTCGCTAACGTGCTGGCGGTTCCGCTCGACAGTGATCAGCGCGAGATGCTGAATGGGCTTTCCGCGTGGGCGGAAACGGCCAAAAACAGAATCGACGCGAAAGCGGCAGCGATTCTCACTTGGCTGGAAGCGAACCTAAAATCCGATGGTGAATGGAACGAAAAACGAGTTATCTTGTTCACGGAATATCGTGCAACTCTTGGTTGGTTGGAGCAACTTCTTACCGCTCATGAATTCGGGGGCGAGCGATTAGCGATTCTTCACGGAGGCGTACCACCAGATGATCGGGAGAGAATCAAAGCGGCGTTTCAGGCGCACCCCGACAGCTCGCCGGTTCGGATCTTACTCGCGACCGATGCAGCCTCCGAAGGAATCGATCTTCAGAATCACTGCAATTATCTGATACATATCGAGATTCCCTGGAACCCGAACGTCATGGAGCAACGTAACGGGCGTATCGACCGTTACGGGCAGAAAGAGCCGGAGGTGTACATTTGGCATCCGGTAGGAACGGGGTTTACAGCCAACGGTGACGCTATGGGCGTTAAGGTAGGCCGACTCGATGGTGACCTCGAGTATTTGATGCGCGCGGTACTCAAAGTCGAGGCGATTCGTCAAGATTTGGGTAGCGTCGGCCCCGTTATCGCTCAGCAGATAGAGGAAGCTATGCTAGGCCGAAGGACTGTTTTAGATACTAGCGGTGCCGAAGTGCGGGTGGCCCGTGCCAGGAAATTCGTTATCGCAGAGCGTAAATTGCAGGAAAAAATAACGCGTTTGCACGAAAAACTTATGGAGGCCAAGACCGATTTCCATTTATCCTCCGATCACATCGCTCGCGCGGTCTTCGTCGCTTTGGATTTGGCCGAAAAGCCGGCGTTAAAGCCCGTCTCACTACCGAACTCACCGGAGGGTAGCGTCTTCGAGGTTCCGGTAATGCCGGGTTCATGGGGACGAGCGACTGCAGGGCTCGAACACCCCCACACAGGAAAGAGGCGTCCCATCACATTCGACCACCATGTAGCGAAGGGAAGAGACGACGTCGTTCTCGCGCATCTCAATCATCGGCTCGTTCAGATGTGCCTGCGGCTTCTAAGAGAAGAGTTGTGGAAGCTCGACGATCTAAAGAAGCTGAATCGGGTAGCGGTCAAGGTTATACCGGATGAAGAATTGGATAACCCCGCTGTTGTAATCTGGTCTCGGCTCGTTATCAGCGGTGCGGACCAACGTCTTCTTCACGAAGAGGTTACGCTTTCAGGAGGCGAGCTTAAGCACGCAGGTTTCGTAAGAATTCCACAAATCGGGCGATTGGAAGCCTTGCTGGAATCGGCCGAACCCACAGAGCCGACTCCAGGTGTTTTCGATATCCTTCGAACGAGGTTCGAGCGCCAAGAGAGCGCTATCCGCTCGAGTGTAGAGGCACGCTCGAAGGACCGTTTGAGTGTTGTCGAAAATACGTTGAATAGGCGCAAAGAGAGTGAAATAAACGATATTTCAAGCGTACTCGACGAGCTCGAGAAGGCTATTCAGGCTGAACTCGAACAAGCTCCCCAACAACTGGTACTCCCTGGCCTCGAGGAAGCGGAGCGTTTCCAAATTCGTCGTGATCTGGATGCATTGAACGCCCGCTTGGCTCGCATTCCCGAAGAGAGAGCGGCGGAGGCCGCGGTAATAAAGCATCGTTATTCGGAATTGACCGAGCGCACGTTCCCGGTCGCGGTCGAATTCCTCGTTCCTCGTTCGAAGTCGGGAGGGATCTAGCGTGGCCAAGCTATCCCAGCACACAGAGTGGCTCTCTTTGGTCGAAGTTTCCGGACCGTTTCTAGCTGTCGCGGTATTAGAGAGAGTTTTCCCGCAGGGGCTAGATGTAGTGGCAACGCCGAAGCGCAAACGTATGCGCATGGCTTACGAAGAGTGGCTGGACGCGATCGACGAGAACGACCGGCAGCTACAGGAGTTGCATCATGCCTGGGTAGAACTCGTGCTCGCAGAGGTCTTGGAATACGAAGGCTCACTGATACGAGTAGACGACGATGAATCGCTAGTATATATTTCACGAGAGCATAACGGCTCCTTTACGCCCGACTTCGTACTCGGTAAGGGAAACGGTCGAAAACCGCATCTTTTAGTATCGATTCAGCCCCCTGGAGCCGATTTGGAAAAAGCCGAAGCAGGTGATAACTGGCCGGCATCTATCGTAGAGCGAATGACATTATTATGCCGTACAACCGGTGTTCGATTAGGGTTGATTACGAACGGTGAACGTTGGATGCTGGTTAACGCTCCTATAGGAGCAAGTTCGAGTTACATATCATGGCATGCGCGATTATGGCTTCAAGAACCGTTAACACTCAAAGCATTTCAATCGTTACTAGGTGTGCGACGTTTTTACGGTCCGGAAGACGAAACGCTAGAGGCCCTTCTCGATGCGTCTCTAGAGCATCAGGAAGAAGTGACCGATACGCTCGGCGAGCAAGTACGTCGGGCGGTCGAGGTGCTCGTGCAAGCGTTGGACAAAGCCGACCAAGATCGCAATCGAGCGCTTTTAAACGGCGTTTCACCGACCGAACTCTATGAAGCCGGGCTTACCGTCATGATGCGCTTGGTGTTCGTTTTATGCGCCGAAGAGCGTGGACTTCTCCTTCTCGGCGATCCTGCCTATGATCAATATTACGCAATATCGACGCTCCGCGGCCGTCTAACCGAAGAGGCGGATCATCACGGTGCGGAAGTTTTAGAGCGGCGGTACGACGCATGGTCACAGTTACTGAGCGTCTTTCGTGCGATTTTCGGTGGAGTCGAGCACGAAACCTTACGTTTGCCCGCCTTAGGCGGATCGCTCTTCGACCCGGATCGGTTTCCGTTTCTCGAGGGTCGCCTGAAGGATACTCGCTGGCGTGATACAATCGCCGTGCCGTTACCTATCGATAATCGAACCGTGCTCTTGCTTTTAGAATCACTACAAATACTCGAGCAACGTGGCGGCGCACTGTTGTTGTCATACAAGGCGCTAGACGTCGAGCAGATCGGACATGTATACGAAGGCCTCTTGGAATATACCGTCGAGCGTTTATCACATGTGACGTTAGGGTTGGAGGGCTCCAACAAAGCCAAAAACCCTAATCTCGGATTAGGCGACTTGGAATCAGCACGTCTCGATAGTGAAAAGGCGCTTGTCGAGCTAATTAAGGAAGCAACACAACGCAGTGAATCGGCGATCAGAAACGCTTTGAAAAGAGAGGCAGATGATACGACATATTCGAAAGTCTTGAACGCGTGCGCCGGCGAAGCTGAGCTCGCCAAGCGTATCCGGCCGTTCGCTCATCTATTGCGAACCGATGCATGGGGCGAATTCATCGTTTACGGAGCGGGTTCCTTCGCCGTCACGCTCGGCGACGATAGAAGGGATACAGGAACCCATTACACGCCAAAAGCTCTTACCGAGACTATAGTCGAGACGACTCTGAAGCCGATCGTTCATATCGGACCCGCAGAAGGTAAACCACGCGAGCAATGGATTCTCAAATCGTCAGCCGTGTTACTCGACTTGAAAATATGCGACCCTGCTATGGGTTCGGGAGCGTTTCTTGTTCAGGCGTGCAGATGGCTGGCGGAGAAGTTAGTCGAAGCCTGGAATAACGAAGAGGCCGCCGGGAAGTATATTGCCATCGATGGAGAGGCAAAGGACGACATGGGCAGCTATGATCCTATGCCCGATCAACTCGATGATCGTTTACTTATCGCGAGGCGCATGATCGCGGAGAAGTGTCTCTACGGAGTAGACAGAAACCCACTAGCGGTTGAGCTAGCCAAGCTTTCTATTTGGCTCGTAACTTTGGCCAAGGGGCGTCCATTCGGTTTTCTCGACCATAATCTGCGTTGTGGCGACAGTTTGTTGGGTATTAATCGGCTGGATCAATTGATCAGTATGAGTATGAACCCAGCAAGTGGCGCTCACCAGCTTCGAACTTTCGAGCATAAAGTAGAATCGGCGATTGCCGACGCAATAAAGCTTCGTAAGAAATTGCGGGACACTCCGATACGAGATATTCACGACGTGGAGGCCATGACACGGTTGGACCTAGAGGCGAGGAAGAAACTCGAGGCCATCGACCTTGTCGCAGACGCTATGATCGGTGAAGTTCTAAGTCTGGGTGGGAATACGAAGAGGCTGGAAGTCGCATTGAGCGCACTATCCATTACAACCGGCGATTTTCTCAGCGGAAAGATGCAGGTGGGAGAAGAGATCGCTGAACAAGCATTGGTAGCCCTCGCTACCGATTCGCCTAAAGATAGGATTCCGAGAAAACCTTTCCATTGGCCACTGGAATTTCCGGAGATATTTGTTGGAGAAGGTGGTGGCTTTAGTGCAATTATCGGCAATCCTCCGTTTATGGGTGGGCAGAAAATTACCGGTAGCCTAGGCACGTGCTATCGAGATTACCTCGTTGCACATATCGCTTTTGGAAAGAAGGGTAGCGTGGACCTCTGTAGCTACTTCTTCCTAAGAGTTGCATCGTTGATTGGTGAAGGCGGTCGGATGGGCCTACTGGCGACAAATACGATTGCGCAGGGCAATACTCGAGAAGTAGGTCTCCAGCAATTGGTGGAACGAGGATTTACTATCACCGAGGCAGTGGCGAGTGAGAAATGGCCAGGTAAGGCGAATCTTGAGGTAGCCATCGTCTGGATACAGAAAGGCGTGTGGGAAGGCGTTCATGCCTTAGGTGAGAAAAGGGTCGCTGGAATTACGAGCTATCTTACCACGCCCGGTGAGATAACGGGCGATCCTTATCGTTTGAAAGCCAATGAAGATAAATCGTTTCAGGGCTCCATTGTGCTGGGCATGGGGTTTGTTCTAGAGCCACATGTAGCGCAAGCTTTAATTAAAACGAATATCCGAAATTTGGACGTGATTTTTCCTTATCTGAATGGAGAAGACTTGAATTCTCGACCGGACCAGTCCCCAAGCCGTTGGGTTATTAACTTCTTCGATTGGCCACTTAAGCGTATGGCTCTAGGCATCACATGGGCTCAAGCGGATTCTAAGCAAAAAAAGCAGTGGCTTCAAGATGGTATAGTGCCCGTCGACTATCCTGATCCAGTGGCTTTTGATTATCCCGACTGCCTGCAGATCGTTGAGGCGAAAGTTAAGCCTGAGCGTCAGAAGTTGGAGGATAATCCGGATGGGAGAAGGCTCAAGAAATTCTGGTGGAAGTACTGTCGTTACAGACCAGGGCTCTATGTTACTGTTGGCTGCCTTGATAGGGTGTTGGTGCGTGCTCAAGTTAGCAGGACGTGGGCTTGGGCTTTTGTGCAGAAAGGAATTGTTTATGACGCGAAGCTCATCGTATTCGCATTCGACAGTTTCGATATGTTTAGCCTTTTTCAATCATCAATCCATTTTGAGTGGGCCGTAAAATACATGACTACATTGCGACTTGATATGAGCTATACACCTACTCGTCAAGCCGAAACCTTTCCTAATCCAAGTGAAAAAGAATCCTTAGACAAGGTCGGGAAACTCTATTATGATTTTCGCCAAGGTCTTATGCGGAATCGTGAGGAAGGGCTTACTACTATCCATAATCGCTTGAATAACCCGAACGAAAAAGATTCGGAGATTCAGCTTATGAGGCAATTACAAGCCGAAATGGACAATACTGTTGTTGCCGCTTACGGTTGGGATGACCTTATCCTTGATCACGGCTTCTATGAGACTAAACAAGGTTTACGCTATACGATATCGAGAGAGGCCAGCACTAAGGTGCTTCAACGCTTGCTAGAGCTGAATCATGAGCGCTATGAAGAGGAAGTTCAACAAGGTCTTCATGACAAAAAGAAAACACATAAGCGCGGTCGAAGTAAGTTAGTCGAAGATAACAATAATCCGACTTTACTTGAAGGTGATCTGGCGTGAAGATAATCCCGTTCGAAGATCTGGAGCGAACCGATTTAATAGTCGATGCTGTCTATGAAGGGGGTGGCGCTGGTTATTCTTTAGGCGATCCTATTTCTAGACTACTGCCTGGCTGCGGAAATCTCGGTGGCTTTCGACATTCTGGCCGCGGCGATCGAAAGAAATTCGTCGTTCTATTTACGAGCGGTGAAGATAAGGACTGGCCCGATAGCCTAGATCTAAATACCGGTAAGTTTATCTACTATGGGGACAACAAGACGCCTGGGCACGAGCTTCACGAAACGCATAAAGGTGGAAACCGGCTTTTAAGGAACGTGTTCGAGTGGACTCACTCGAATCCACCGAAGCGAGAACTGGTACCTCCGTTTTTCGTTTTCCAAAAATATCAAACGTCGAATAGTGCAAGATCGGTTCAGTTCAAGGGCTTAGCCGTACCTGGATTTTCTGGGGCGACTGCAACCGATGATTTGGTAGCTGTTTGGAAAACGTCTAACGGTCAGAGATTTCAAAATTACAGAGCGGTTTTTACCATACTAGATGTGCCCGTAATCCCTCGCGTATGGCTCGACGAGCTTGTGACAAGTTCTATTGATTATCAAATCACCCCTAAAGTTTGGATGGATTGGAAGGCGAACGGTAATTATAATCCGCTGATTTCGGAGCCAACGACGGTGATCCGATCAATAGAGTCACAGTCGCCTCAAAATGCCCAACAGGAAAGAATAGTGACGGCAATATATGAATACTTCAAGGACGAACCGAAAAGGTTCGAAGCGTTTGCGGCCAAAGTCTTCCAGCTGCACGATCAGAGGGTGATCATCGACGAGATTACTAGAGGTGCCGTTGATGGAGGCAGAGACGCGATCGGCAGATATCTCCTAGGCCTAGACGACGATCCGATTTATATGGAGTTCGCGCTTGAGGCCAAGTGTTATCGTCCTCCCGCAAGTGATCGAAACGCCAACTCGATTGGCGTAAGGGAGGTCGCGAGGCTAATCTCACGATTGCGTCATCGTCAATTCGGTGTTCTCGTCACGACATCGGTCGTGGCGAGACAAGCATACGAAGAGGTTCGAGGAGACAAGCACCCCGTTGTGTTCATTTGCGGCCGAGATATTGCCGAGATTTTGATTGGCAAGGGCTTTAATACACCAGAAATGGTCGCTAGGATGCTACGAAACGAATTTCCGAATTGAAAGGTCGGTAACGGATGACTGTAGAAATTGGGAAACATACGGATACGACTTCGCAAGTACCTAACGCATGGCTCGTGAGGCTCGGGAGCGACGTTTCGATGGACATGTTCTCAGTCGAGTTTAAGGGCGATTTGTCCAGATTATTTGATGTTCGGGAAGGAGACGTGTTTTTTTTCGCCGAGGATCGATCCGGACATCAGCATGCGATTGCCTTTGCTCGAGTTTTTCGTAAACGGTTGACATTGGAGACTACTACTGTCTGCTTTGATGGCTTTGTTTCGG
>JGI24109J20143_1000256_pt1 | contig 12900 bp, 10 predicted proteins | sample Subbio11_8B_AprC_FD_20143 | JGI IMG/M metagenome (IMG submission 20143) | reverse complement strand
GGCCGTCTGGTTGTGAATGTGGTCGAAAATCCGATAAAATGCCCGGTTGCTCCGTTAGAATTCATCATGCTCGCCGATTGGTTCTTTCACAAGCGTGGAATCCGTGATCGCGTAGAATTGATCTATGCCACCCCATTACCCGGCGCCTTCACCAAACCCATTGCCTCAAAAATGCTGGGTAATTTACTGACAAAAAAGGGAATAGCTGTCGAACCCGAATTCCTGATCGAGCGGGTCGATCCGGATGCTAAAAAAATCGTCTCCTACGATGAGCGCGAAGTGGATTATGACCTTCTCGTAAGTGTCCCCCTTAATAAAGGTTCCGAAGTGGTTGGGAAATCTGGTTTGGGCGATGAATTAAATTATTCACCAGTCAATCCGCACACGTTTCTCTCGGATCTTTTCGATAATATTTTCGTATTGGGTGATGCCTCGAATGCGCCTACCTCTAAAGCTGGATCGGTGGCCCACTTCGCAATTGATTTATTCGGGGAAAACTTCATCCGCTACACCGAAGGCCAGGAATTGCTGCCAAACTTCGACGGGCATGCCAATTGTTTTGTCGAATCCGGTTTCGGTAAAGGCATGCTCATTGATTTCAATTACACTCAAGAACCTCTGCCAGGCCGCTATCCTCTACCCGGAATTGGGCCATTCCCATTACTTGAAGAATCTAAAATTAACCATTGGGGTAAGCTGATGTTCCGCTGGATGTATTGGAACATCCTAATGAAAGGCCTGGAGTTGCCACTCCCGCCCACAATGAGTATGGCTGGTAAATGGACTGTCACTGCTCCTCCAACTCGTTCACCTTTTGGATCCTGAGGAAGACCTAAACCATTTGGGTGATCAAATCGTACTCATAAACACACGATCAAGGCCATGACTCTGCCAGAGATGAGGAAATTCGTGCGTGACACTTTTTATGCTCAAAGGTGATTTAAAAAACACAGTCAACATAATGAAGAACGGCTTAATCATTTATTTCATCCAATAATTTCAGGAGGTAAGAATGGCTACTCGATCAATTTGTGGCAAAGAGGTCCAGGTCAATGATGAAGGATTCATGACCAACCCGGCTGAATGGGATATAGATATCGCTTTGGAACTGGCAAAGGAAGAGGGTATCGATAAGCTAACGGAGGCTCATTGGAAAGTTATCCATTTCTGCCGCCAGGCAGGCTCAGCGACCGGCAAAGCTCCCACCCTCAGGCAAATCACAACTGGATCTGGTTTATCTACAAAAGAGTTATTCACTTTATTTCCCAAAGGTCCCGCCAAAAAGGTTTCACGGATATCTGGCTTAGGAAAACCTGAAGGCTGCGTCTAACCCAGTTTTTAATTCGCTCACAAGGAGAATATTCAATGGCCGAAAATCGGAAAATCGTTTTTATTTGCTCAAAAGGTAATTTGGATATGGCTTATCCCGCATTGGTCATGGGGTGGGCAGCATTAGGGAACGGGATTGATGTAACCATTTTTTTCACCTTTTGGGGGTTGGATCTCATTAACAAACACCGGGTTGACCATTTGGAGATTGCTCCGGTCGCCAACACCAGCATGAAAATGAGCATGATGGGCATTCCCGGGAACCTGGGCATCCCCAACTTGTTGGGTGTATTACCAGGCATGACCGCCCTGTCAACCAAACTTATGAATGATAAAATGAAAGCGCTCGAGGTACCACCAATACGCGAATACCTTCAAATGCTGGTGGATGCTGGGGCAGAATTGTATGCCTGCAAAATGTCGGTTGATATGATGGCCTTGAAGAAAGAGGATTTCGTCGAAGGTGTTATCGATATCGTTACAGCCGCAGATTTTATAGACATGACAGCTAATTCTCAAATCATCTTTATCTAGAAATTAGACTCAAGGTCACTGGAAATTTCATCATTAGCAAACCTGAACCCGCCAAGTCCTTATTAATCCGATTCCCAGCCAGGCAACGCCTGGTTGGATATCTGCTGATTTTTACTGCCATCTTCGGTTGGGTGTTAAACATAGGGTGGACAGCAGGTTTGTGGTATATCCGCCCAGTTTTGCGTACCTCTATTCTAAATACAGTAGATACAATATCCGTATCCTTGGATGCAAGCCAAGAAATCCTGAAAGTAGTGGATAGTTCCATCGTCCAAGCCGATTCCAGCCTCACCGATTTAATCGGTATGCTTTCAGAGGTTTCCTTGGTACTAGAATCAACCACAGGTTTAATGCTGAATGTGTCCGACATTCTTGTTGACGATCTTGCTCCAGTCATTAATGGAACCATTCAGGGGTTGCGGGGATTGGAAAAGACCACCCTCCTGGTTGACAATACTCTTTTATTGGTTTCATCGATACCCTTCTTTGGTGGAGAACGTTATCGCCCAACCACGCCACTCAATCAGAGTATCTCTCAAATATCCAAAGACCTGGCGGAAATGCCAGTGTCTATTCGCCAAATCAGCGTTCAACTCGATAACACATCCGAGGGTCTTCATCCCATACTGGAAACTCTTAATCAATTATCGGCAGATTTATCCGTTGTCCAATCCAACCTTGAAAGTGCAAGTTTTGATATATCCGAGTATCAATTGGTGATCTCAGAGGCCCAAACCCGTATTTATGCGTTTCAAGATGCATTTCCGGTCTATTTGGACGGCGTATATATCGGGATAACCTTAATGGCTGTTTGGATAGTCCTTGCTCAAATTGGGTTATTTACCCAGGGGTTGGAAAAATTACGTAGTTAATCGGTCAGGGCCGGATGTGCCCCTGACCGTGGATTACCCATTTATAAGTAGTCAATTCTCGTAAACCCATTGGACCTCGGGCATGCAGCCGTTGGGTAGAAATAGCTACTTCAGCCCCTAAACCTAGCTGGCCACCATCGGTAAAGCGGGTACTGGCATTTACATATACGGCAGCCGAATCCACCAACGCGGTAAATTTTTCTGCAGCGTCCAGCTGATTGGTTAAGATACCATCCGAATGTCCGGTACTATGTTCTGCAATGTGTTCGATAGCTTCATCGATCGTATCGACCACTTTTACCCCCAATACTAAAGATAGCCATTCGGTATCAAAATCCTTCTCACCGGCTAGTGTGACAGAGGGATTGACATTCTCCCCATAAATTTGAAGCGCAGGTCCATCCATTCGGAAGCTGACACCATCCTTCTTTAGCCAATCCACCAGGGTGGGTATAAAAGCATGGCTGATTCGGGTGTGAACGAGGACGGTATCCAATGCGTTACACACGCTGGGTCGTTGTGTCTTAGCATTGTGAATAATTTTTAATGCCTTCTCCAGGTCGGCACTTTCGTCAACAAATAAATGGCAGATTCCTATTCCGCCCACAATGACCGGAATAAGACTGTTTTCTTTGCAGAATCGATGTAAGCTCGCCCCACCGCGCGGAATAACCAGGTCAATCGTCTCATGCATTTTTAATAACCCAAGAACATGCTGGCGGTCGGGTTCGTTGATAAACAAAACAGCGTCCGATGGCAATTTCACCATTTCAAGCGTCGTTTGAATCACCTTCACCAGTTCGCCATTGGAATGGATCGTTTCTGACCCCCCCCGTAGAATAACCACATTTCCGGATTTTACTGCCAAAGCGCTAATATCAACGGTTACATTTGGGCGCGATTCATAGATCACTGCTAAAACACCCACAGGGACGCGCTGTTTGTATACCTTCAAGCCGTTCGCAAGGCTGACGTTGTCGAATATTTCTCCAATTGGGTCAACCAGATCAGCCACTCGTGAAAGATCCCTGGCGATCGCAGCCAGCCTTTCCGGTGTAAGTAATAGCCGGTCGATCATCGCTTCAGACAATCCAACTGCATGGGCTGCGCTGATATCCAAACCGTTGGCAGCTATAATCCTTTCTTGCTGGATTTCCAGATTTTTAGCCAATAAATGTAAAAAATCATTTTTTTGTTGGGTCGATGATAAGGCTAATCTTCGTGCCGCCAATTTGGCTTTTTTGCCTAAAGCGAGTAAATCTACCATAGGGTTACCTCGAGTTTTCTATCATCACAAGATTGTTTCGATGAATGACTTCGTCGCCATATGTATAACCCAGAATTCCTTCAATCTCTTCGGAATGTTGGCCGGCAACCTGCCCCAAATCTCGGGCTGAATAATTGGACAACCCGACAGCTATGGTAAGGCCGTTGTTGGAAACAACTTTGATAGGATCACCCCGATCAAAATTTCCATGGCTACCAACAACTCCCACTGGTAACAAACTGCCTCCTTTTTTCAAGGCTAATTCGGCACCCACATCGATCGCCACCTCGCCTGAAGTTAACCCAGCCGCCAGGATATATCGTTTTCTTGCCTCAAGTTGGTCAACCACCGGGGTAAACCACGTCCCCAAGGCTTCATTTTTTGCTATACGCAAAATATTGTCGGCATCATCACCAGAGGCGATTACAACCGTCGTCCCGCCACGTCTTGCCATATCTGCTGCTTGAAGTTTAGTGAACATACCCCCTGTCCCGATACCACTCCTTGTCCCACCGGCTGCCATCCATATCTCTTTGGAAATATCCGGAGTGTCGATCCTTTTCAATAAACGTGCATCAGGATTGTGTCGTGGATCGCCGCTATACAAGCCATCCTGATCAGTTAACAAAATCAACAGATCAGCCTCAATGAGGTTTGCTACATGAGCCGAGAGGTTGTCATTATCGCCAAATTTTATTTCCTCGGTGGCAACAGTATCGTTTTCGTTGATGATAGGAACAACTTTTTGACTTAATAAGGCATCCAATGTATTGCGGGCATTCAAAAACCGCCTTCGGTCAACCAAATCTGCTCGAGTCAGTAAGACTTGTGCGACATTAACATTATAAATTCCAAAAAACTGCTCATAGATTGCCATTAAGCGGGGTTGGCCGATTGCAGCCAGCATTTGTTTAGCTGGAATGAATTTGGGTAACTCCGGAAATCCTAACAATTCACGCCCGGCAGCGATCGCCCCGGAAGATACCACCACCACCTGGCTGGTAGCCTGCCTTAGCGTGCATATCGTTCGAACCAGGTCGATCATCCGCGCCGGTGCAATCCTTTTCGTTCCGGCAGTTAAGGTTGTACTCCCAATTTTTATGACAATGCGGCGAAATTGCATCAACCACTTCCTAATACGTAGGTATTTTTAAAATTTCCATATTTTTATTTAGTGTTGGGTTTTCCCTTGCCCAACGATTCGCCACCACGGAATACCTCCAAAATTGTCACCGGCTGGTGGTATAAACAAATAATCGGACCCCCGTAATTCATTATTAATTCCCGATTTGATTCACCCTGGTTAATCTGCCTGTTTTGTCAGCACCATTTCTTCCAGCATCTTCGTTGTTAATGACTTTGGCCGCTCGATTGGCTTCCCTAATGCCCTGGCCCATACGGCATGACAGGTTAGGCCTAAAATACGGCTGACACCGAACAACACCGTATAAAAATCGATCTCCTCAACTCCATAATGATACTGTAAACAACCGTTTATGGCATCCACATTGGGCAGGGGGTTTTTTATCTTACTGTTCTCACCCAAAACACTCGGCGCGATCTCGTACACCATTTTTACCAGTTGGAAAAGGTGATCATTTGGGAGGAATTTTTTGCCAAACTCCAATTGGGCAGTAAAGCGAGGATCGGTTACACGGAGTACGGCATGACCATACCCGGGGATTAACCCTCCCCGCAAAAGCTGGGCACGGATATAGGATTCTAATTCCTCTTGCGTTGGTAGGCGTTTAAAATGGTCGTAGACCTGGATCAGCCATCCGATACATTCCTGGTTAGCTAACCCATGGAGCGGTCCNGCCAAACCGTTCATCCCCGCCGCACAAGACAAATACACATCCGATAACGCTGAACTAACCAAATGAGATGTGTGTGCGCTGACATTAGCACCTTCATGGTCCGAATGTAAGACAAAATACAGGCGCATCAATTCCATATATTGATCGTCGTCGCCTTTCCCGATCATTCGGGCAAAATTGGCGCTCCAATCCAATAAAGGATCCGCCATTTCTACTTTTCCATTTTTGTATTTATGGCAATAAATATAAGCTGCGATCTCGGGTAGGCGGGCTGTCAAATTGAGACTGTCCTCCAAATAGTATTCCCAATACCGGGCCTTAGGTACACTCTCCGAGTAAGCTTTGACAAATAACGATTCTGTCTGCATTGCCAGGATAGCCTGGGAGAATAGAGTCATCGGGTGGGTTTCGACCGGCATTTGCCGGATTACAGCGAAAACATGTTCAGGGATTCGGCTTCGCTCCTTCCACTCCGCTTCAATCGCTTCAGCTTCTGCTTGAGTTGGGAGGCACCCGATCAATAACAGAAAATATAACCCACCTGCTAGCGGCATTTGCGACCCTTTAGCTTTGGGCAGCAACCTTAAAACCTCTGGAATCGTATACCCGCGTAAGCGGATTCCTTCGTGCGGGTCGACGTAAGATATATCGCTGATGCTGATTTGTACCCCGCGAATACCGCTTAATACTTGATCAATGGTTACTAACCCCACAATGAAGTCATTATAATTTTTACGCAGATGTTGGATGCGTTCATGCCACCCTGGGATCTGATCTGCAATTCGGTCTTTGAGGAACATACGTTTTACTCCTGTTGGCTTCAATAGGATAGTTGTCCACTATGGTTTTAGGATCCTGTCCCAATGCCCGGTCAACCACCACTCCTCTTTCGCAAGCTTCCGGCACCAGTAAATGTCAGAGATCAACCGGATGGTAAGCTAAAGTAGAATTTACATAATCATGGGATTTTAAAATACCCTTCCATTTCTATTACAACCAGACTGACCCCATTCTTGCCAGCCAGGCGGAAATATATTTTTTATTTCCAACATTAGGATCAGTTGATTAATTCCGGTCTGAATGATGGTACCTGTTTTCGATGAGTTTCACAAAACCTGAAAGAACGATGGTCATACTAAGGTACAGAACTGCAAGGGTGATATAGGTTTCTTGATATTGAAAAGATCTACCGGCATACAGCTTGGCGATCTGAGTTATATCTCGAACTGCCAGCACCGAAACCAAGGAAGAATCCTTCAGCATAGAAACAAAATCATTCCCCAAAGCCGGAAGGACATTCCGGATAGCCTGTGGAAGGATTACATACCGCATCGCCTGCCAATAATTCAGTCCTTGAGCTCTTGCCGCCTCCATTTGGCCTTTACTAACCGATTGAATCCCGGCTCGAAAGATTTCAGCCAGAAAAGCACCGTAAGTGATCGATAAAGCCAGTATTGCTCGGGTGATCATGGGTACTGAATTGTTTTCTAGTTTCAAAAATTGTATGCCACCTCCGCTTAATCCTGAGGCCACCAGCCAATCGATCATCGCATTCAACCCTTGGATGGCAGCCGGTATACCCACAAATGCAATAAAAAATATTAACACCAACATTGGAATTCCACGGATCAGTTCAACATACAGGGTGGCAATATTCTTGATGGCGATATTTTTGGAAATCCTCCCCATCCCCGTCAATAATCCAAAAATCAAGGCGATACCAAATGAAATTAACGTGATCTGAATAGTGACGGATAACCCAGCCCGAATGAATGTAAACGAATTTTGGTAATTTGCGCTCGTTAAAATCATCCCACCTGTGGCAAGAAAGATCAGAATGACTCCACCTACCCACCAGGGAAAATTTTTAATGGTCGAACGTACCCGTTTTGACTCGATCCGTAACGCCAAGGAAGGATTAATAGGATGAACTAATTCTTTCAAGGTCATTTTCATATCCTCTGAAAATCTCCCAACTGCCGGTGATATTTCCGGCAGCTAGGAGAAATTCCATACCCATAAAGAACGCTATTGAATATCTTCTTCCGAAAGTGCAAAGGAAGGGCTGAAAAACTTTTCGTTGAGCGCAGCCAAAGTGCCATCTGCAATCATGGATTGCAAAGCAAGATTTACAGGTTCAACCAACGGGCTTCCCTTTGGATAGATAAAACCTAACTCATCGCTCGAAATCGACGGGCCTATCATGTCCAATTGGTCTGCGTTCTCGCCCTGATAACCCAAACCCACCATTTCGTCGAGGATGACAGCATCCACATCGCCTGCGATGAGAGCCTGGATTGCAAATGGAAATTGCTCAAAGGCTTTGATTCTCACCTCATCCAGATACTGAACTGCGGTTTCATAATTCGTAGTGGCTACTTGCGTTCCCATGACCAATGAAGGGTCCATTGCAAATTCTTCGATGCTGGCGAATCGATTCTCGCCTTTACGCACCAACAACCGCTGTTGAATTTGAATATACCCCTCTGAAAAATCTACAATTTTCTGCCTTTCCTCAGTAATGGTTATTCCACTAGCCCCAACATCAAATTGACCGTTACTGACAGCCTGGATCAACCCATCCCAAGAAGCTTCGACAAATACAGGGGTACAATGCAAGCGGGTACAAATCTCAGCCCAGGTATCGTAATCCCACCCGCCAGGCTCACCAGTGGCCAACTCAATGTAATTAAAAGGCAAGTATGCGTTTTCAACCGCAATCCGAACCTCGCGGCATTCCAGGTCAACAATAGCCGTTTCTGCCTCTCCCAGGCATCCTTCAACGTTTTGAGGTTCAGGTTGAGACGGACCTACCGGTTGTTGTGGGGTACCGGCACACGCGCTGATGAGGATTACCGCCGACATAAATATTACCGAAATTGTGAAATAATGTTTTTTGTTCATTTTAATCTCCTCCGAAAAAAGTTATGAATTAAAAGTTCAATGGGGATCAAATTTCATTAAAATACCTCCTATCGATCTTCACTAGTTTATTTAGAGAAACAACAAAGCCCTCCTTTTTCAAGGGAGGGCTCAGGTTCAATAGTAGTGAAAATCCGTTTTAACCCAGGCGCAAGCTACCGCTCCCTGTTAGGAAAGGCAAAGAATTGCGGGTTACGCTTAGCGCGGGGGGTCAATAACATGAGTAGTTTATAGCACGATCAAATCCACTTGTCAATGATTTTTTTTGTTTTTATCTTTGACTTTTTTATCTTTTTTGATCTTTTTTTATCGTCGTATTATATAAATGGTTGTTTATTTACTAAAATCGATCTTGAAGTGGAAAAATGTTAAGTATATAATCCTAATTGTCTGATTTTTGCATTAATATTGGAGTTCATAATGAGTGAACCGGTATTTTCTTCATCGATCACAGTCAATGGTCGTGAGTACGTAATTTTTCCAGTAAAAAGCGCTCCTGGAGCCAGCCTCGAAAAACTTACCCGGCTGCCATTTTCGATCAGGATATTGCTCGAAGGGGTTATTCGCAATTATGGTTCAGGAAAAGCTGCATTAGAAAATATTCAACAACTTTTAGATTGGAGCCCTCAAGATTCAAACCGGCCCACAATACCCGTTTTCCCTGGTCGGGTTGTGTTGCAAGATTTTACGGGGATTCCGGTGGTTAACGACCTGGCAGCCATGCGCTCGGCTATAGCCCGCCTCGGCGGTAATCCTGTGGTCATTAACCCCACAGTTCAGGTGGATTTGGTCATCGACCATTCGATTCAGGTTGATTATGCCGGTATCCCGGATGCTTATCAGAGAAATGCAAAAATTGAATTTGAACGGAACAAGGAGCGTTACGAGTTTTTGCATTGGGCGCAAAAAGCCTTTAGCAACTTCAGGGTTGTGCCCCCTGCCTCTGGCATCGTCCACCAGGTAAACCTTGAATATCTTGCCACGGTTGTTTTAACCAAGGAAAGCGATGGAAAAACATTCGTATATCCGGATACGTTGGTCGGCACCGACTCGCATACGACCATGATCAACGGTTTAGGGGTTGTCGGATGGGGCGTTGGAGGAATTGAAGCTATTGCTGCCATGTTAGGAGAACCGATTGAAATCGTCGAACCGGATGTGCTGGGTATGCGATTAACCGGCAAGCTCGCCAATGGTGTGACACCTACCGATCTTGCACTTACGATTATTCAAATGCTGCGCAATGAAGGTGTGGTAGATAAATTTGTCGAGTTCTTTGGTCCTGGGTTAAACTCCCTGTCGCTTTCCGATCGGGCGATGATCGCAAATATGACCCCTGAAAGTGGGGCTACAATGCTTTATTTCCCAGTTGACCAGCAAACTTTGGATTATTTACGGCTTTCCAACCGCCCTGCCGAACTGGTTCAGTTGGTTGAAACTTATTTTAAAACCCAATCGTTTTTCAGAGATGGCTCTGCTGTAGATCCGATCTATACTTCAGTCCTCGAGGTTGACCTTGGAGCAATCGAACCTAGTTTGGCTGGTCCAAAACGCCCACAAGACCGGGTTCCTTTAACCCAAGTCAAAAATTCTTTACAGACTGCCCTTTCTGCACCTCGTACTGAAAATGGGTTCGGAATCCCCGTTGAGGAATTAAATAAGCGGGTCGATATTCAGATCAATGGTATAAGGTCCGAGTTAACCCATGGATCAGTCGTTATAGCGGCGATTACATCTTGTACGAACACCTCCAACCCCTTTGTAATGCTCAGTGCTGGCTTATTGGCCAAAAAAGCGGTCGAGAAGGGGTTGAAAAAGAAACCTTATGTTAAAACATCGCTTGCCCCCGGTTCCAAAGTTGTAACCGATTACCTCAAAAGCGCAGGAGTAATGGGGTCGCTTGAGGCTTTAGGGTTTAATCTGGTAGGGTACGGTTGTACAACTTGCATTGGCAATTCAGGGCCTTTACCGGAGAATATCGTCCAGGCGGTCAAATCCAATCACCTTGTTGTTGCCTCTGTCCTTTCGGGAAACCGCAATTTTGAAGGACGAATCAGTCCCCATACACGCGCCAATTACCTTGCCTCACCGCCGTTGGTCGTTGCTTATGCTCTAGCCGGAACGTTGGATATAGACTTGGTCAATGAACCGCTTGGTTGTGGATCCGGCGGACAGCCTGTATTTTTACGAGATATTTGGCCCACAGGCGATGAAATTCAAGCTGCGATTGCTGCTCATATCAGGCCTGATATGTTCGAACAAGGGTATGGGTCCATATTTACCATGAGTGAGTACTGGAATCAAATCCAAAGCGGCGATAATCTACTCTATACCTGGGTGGATGGATCCACCTACCTTCAAGAACCGCCCTTCTTTACCTTGGATCAAAACAATATTGCGACCGACCTACAAGGCGCAAGGGTTCTAGCATGGCTGGGTGATTCTGTCACTACCGATCATATTTCTCCAGCAGGGAATATCCCGGCTTCCTCACCCGCGGGTCAATTTCTCATTTCCCGAGGAATCAACCCTTCCGATTTCAACTCTTATGGTTCCAGGCGCGGTAACGACCAGGTGATGACCCGCGGGACGTTTGCAAATATCCGCCTCAAAAATCTTCTCGTAACGGGGGTTGAGGGTGGGTTTACCAAACACTTCCCCAGCAACGAGCAGCTCACCATTTTTGATGCAGCCCAACGATATCGTGGAGAAAAAACACCCCTGATCATTTTAGCTGGCAAAGAATACGGAACTGGGTCTAGTCGTGATTGGGCTGCTAAAGGCGTTTTGCAGCTCGGAGTTAAAGCAGTTATCGCCGAGTCTTACGAAAGAATTCACCGCTCCAACCTGGCTGGCATGGGGATTCTTCCACTTCAGTTCGAACCTGGTCAAAATCCATCAACACTAGGTTTAAGCGGAGAAGAAACCTTCAATATCGAAAACATACGCGCAAACCTCACCAGTAGAGCTAAACTTCCGATTAGTGCTGAAAGCGCAGATGGCACCCGGATCAACTTTACAACTCATTTGCGCTTGGATACCGCTAATGAAATCACTTATTACCTTAAGGGTGGTATCATGAACACGATCTTATTTAACCTTCAATCTAAGAATCAATAAATACGGCTCCTAAGTGAATTTAGTTATCATACGGAGATAGACATGCCCAATTTATGGGGAGGGCGATTTTCAATACCCACCGACCAGCTTGTATCCCTCTTAAACAATTCTATTCCGTTCGATTGGCGCCTAGCGCCGTATGATATTCGGGGATCCACAGCCTGGGCAAGGTCACTGCAAAAAGCAGGGATACTATCCGAAGAGGAAGCTAGGCGCATCGTCGGTGGACTTACATCGATCCAAAATGAAGTATCCGAGAATACTTTTAATATCAGCCCCCAGGACGAGGACGTTCACTCTGCAATCGAACGCCGACTGGGTGAAATGATCGGACCTCTGGCCGGGAAATTACACACCGGACGCAGTCGCAACGACCAGGTGATGGCCGATTTTAACCTTTGGATGAAAGATTCGATTAATCTACTTGCCCAATATCTAAAGGGATTACAAAACAGCCTTTTAAATCGAGCAAAACGAGATCACAATGTTATCCTTCCTGGCTATACGCATTTTCAAAGGGCGCAGCCTGTCTTACTTTCTCATTGGTGGTTATCGCATTTTTGGCCTTTGGAACGAGATCTTCTAAATCTTGCTCATTCTTACCGGTTAGCAGATGTTCTCCCACTTGGCTCTGGTGCTCTTGCTGGTACCCCTTTCGCCATCGACCGCCTTGCATTAGCAAAAGATCTCGATTTTTCTACGATCTCCCTCAATAGTATCGATGCTGTTGCGAACCGAGATGCGGCCATTTCGTTTTTATTCTTTTGTACTGCTAACTCGATCCATCTTTCTCGCCTTGCCGAAGCGCTAATATTGTTTTCCACTGCCGAGTTCGGTTTCATCGAACTTTCCGATGCCTATTCAACCGGCTCATCTCTCATGCCTCAAAAGAAGAACCCCGACCCACTTGAATTAATTCGCGCAAAATCTGGTCCGATGTTAGGGAGACTGACAGGTCTTTTCGCTGTCCTAAAAGGATTGCCATCTGCATACGACAAGGATTTGCAGGAAGACAAACCGGCGGTATTTGGAGCGGCGG
>JGI24109J20143_1000235_pt1 | contig 13430 bp, 12 predicted proteins | sample Subbio11_8B_AprC_FD_20143 | JGI IMG/M metagenome (IMG submission 20143) | reverse complement strand
CTTCATCTCAACCCAGGCTGAACCAGCCCGCCAGTAATTTTCATGGACACTCCCCTCCAGGGAGGGTTGTCTGTAATTGATTAGCCTGATTGGAAGCATTGGGCTGACCCAAATTTAATCTCAGCCCAGATTGTAATGAAAACCTATCCCTGCCGGTTAATGAGGGTACCCCCGGCAGGTTTTGCGGTTGAATGACCTGAACGGGGGTACTCTGGGCACCTGCAAGATGGACTTTCCTTAAGAAATCATTTACATCCATCCAGATCAGAACGGTTTTCTATCAAATTTAAAAAGGCTTCCACCACAACCGGATCAAAATCTTTGCCCGCGCAGCGTTTTAATTCATCCACTGCTTCTCGGAAGGAGCGCGCGGATCGATATACCCGTTCAACCACCATTGCGCCATAGGCATCGACAACCGCTAAGATTCTGGCTCCCATTGGAATATTCTCGCCGCTTAACCCATATGGATACCCAGAGCCATCGTACCGTTCGTGATGGGCAAGAACAAGGCGCGCGACCTCGGACAAACCATGAATGGTTCGTAGAATACGAGCCCCGATTTCTGGATGCTGGCGCATGACGACCCATTCCCGTTCGGTTAAGAGACCGGGCTTAAACAATATTTGGTCAGGGATACCAATTTTCCCAATATCGTGGAGTAAAGCCGCCCGCCGGATTGCCTGGATTTCGTGGAATGGACATCCCAAATGAACCGCAATTTTCTCGGTTAGACGGGTAATTTTTCGGCAGTGAGCGCCTGTGGATAAATCGCGAGCCTCCAACGCTTTGGATAAAGCCATCACAATTTCGATTACGCTTTCCTCTTCAGAATACGGCAGTCCTTCGCGGTGCAATGCAAGGGCGGCCTGCTTGGAAAATAACGAGCCCAGGCGCACTTTTTCATCAATTGCTGCAAACTTATCGAAACCAACTACAAAAACGCCAACCGGCTCTGTATCGAGGCGCATAGGGAAGAGTAATAAATTTTCTTGTGAATGAGACTTCAAAGCGTTGCGTTGTTCGGTTGTTAACAACCGGTCACTTGGGCTGATATAAACCGGCCCATCGCTGAGAATTATTTTTTGCAAGAATTCTTGCGCACGTTGATCATCGCGTTTGTTGGACGAACCCTGAGTAAACCCAGAATTATTCCAATGATAGGCCTGACAATGGAAAACACCGTTAGAACCCAATACCAGGATCTGACAGTGGGTAATTTCAAGTAATTCAACTGCCTTAACGGTTATTTCATACAGCAAACTGGATGAACCCTCTATTTCAATCCAATTTAAAGCTGTATCGCCTAAGTCAACCACCCCCTCCGGAAGGGCAGTTGTACTTTTTTGATAACGTTTGATATAGTCTCCTGTAGGGCGGACGTTCCCTGTGATCATGTGAGGATTCCTCGGTTGACGGCGACGCGACGACGATGAAGGTCCAGGGAAGATGGATTACACCGTGTTCAGCATTGAGGTAAAACCGAATGCTGTCAACCCATTTTCATAAACGATAATAGTTAGTCACCAGCTACTGCTGAATAACCCATCCGTGGTGAACTGACGACACTGTTAAGCTGAGTGGCGAAATCGACCAAGTTTGCAGCCCGGATAGAAGCCACCCGACTCCGGTTTTCTTTATCCAGGTAAAAAGCTTCACCGCCGAACCCGGAAGAAATAGCCTTGCCAGGGTTGCTCAGTAAAAGCTGCCGAAATGGAGCGCTGATCACCGCTGCGGTGAGAAGACGCCCGCATTCTTGGGATATTTCTTGGTAGGTTTGTTTTTTACTGTCATAAACGATAGGTGTCATTGGATAATCTCCTTTTTCGAAGGACGATAAACCGGCCCTCCACTAGACCAGAGCAGCCAGAAAGCGCCCAAGGCGATCCATACGTCGCCAACACTAAATGCGACCCGGTAGTCAAATAGGTCCGGCGTACGCAGTTGATCGGACAAGAAGTAAAGGTTGGTTTCTTCGATGCGAAGTACGATGTCTTTGCCGGTTCCAAAACGCTCACCAATTGCCCAAGCGTCTGGTGAAGCTTCTGGGACCAGCCATCTTACGGTCTCGGGGCTGATCGGCATGAAACCACCGTTTGAAGCGATAACAGCCAGGTTCAATAACAGTCCAAACCCTAGTAGCCAAAAACCGGCTGTTTTTCGATTAGCCCAGGCAAAGACCACCAAAAGAAGTTGTGAAAGTACTAAGAACGTGCTCGCGACCGCATCAGGAATAATGGTTCGCGTAGGTGGAAAACTGAAGACCAACCATTGCGGTATGAGCGCTACTACCACCAACCATGTTAGCTGTAATTGGTAAGGTTGATAAGGTCGGTGTCCAAATTTAGCTCGAATAAGACCTGAAACCAGGCCAGCGACGACTGCTGCGAGTAATAAGATCATTCAATTAATCTACCTGCCATTCCCTGCCGGGATGGGCAGAAAATTACCGAGTGGTGATCCCCCCACCAGCTTCTGGAGCGCCAGCCCCGAGAACAAACAAGGCCAGGGTGAGGACGAACAGAACCAATTTTACTTTGGCGGGGCTGACTTTGCTGGTTAGAACTACGAGTTCGGAATTGAGGGTTTTCATTGTGTTATCTCCATATTTGGGTGATTGGTATATCAACAGTGTACTCAGGGGTAGGCTTCAAAGGTGGCTTCAGTAAACCGCTTTTTATGCCAAATTTGAAAATTGGTGGTATTTTTTGGTTAGAAAATCTTAATATTTTGGTATTTTCCACCTTTCCTATACAGAAAACGAACCGTACTTAAACAAATAAACGGCCGGGTGATTTTTTTGAAACCTCGCCAGCCGTTTTCGGGAGTGCTGTGTTCTTGCTGCTATGTACGGCGGTGGCCGTATGTCAATGTTTCGAACAAGGTTTTTGTTTGTAGAGAAGGGCTCGCTCCTATTTCACGCTCTAATGTAATGACCAGCTCATCGTATTGCTTTACCACGCCGGCCAGGTTCCCCAACAATGCGTGGATGCGCATCACCAGGCGGTGAATGTGTTCATCGGTAAGGTCGCTCTGCAAAAAACGCTCGGCCGACGACAAGGCGGGTTGGTATCGGCCGCTCTCCATATACAATTCAACCAGCCGGGTAAGTGCATCTAAATATTTCTGGAAATACCGCTCCCTTTCAGCCAATACCCAGTCTTCGCTTAACTCCGGTAGAAAATCTCCTTGATAAATTTGAGCCCCGGCCGAATAATGCCTAATTTTTTCCTCGATACAATCGCACCGTTGGGCTAATACCAATTCGCGGTCGAAGCTCTCAAAATCGACCTCGTAGTCCATCGCCCTATTAAAAGAATAGATTTCATCAGAAAACTCAACCACTTCCTTACCGGCCGCGTGCCGTAACCGGTAAATGATATTTTTAAATCGGAGTTTTAATTCCGCCGGCGAAGCGTCCGGCCAAAAAATGGAACCAATTTCTTCTTTGCTCATCCCGCCCGGATGGAGCAAAAGAAGCAGGAGTAAATCTCTGGCAGATTGAGACTGCCACTCGGCCCCGGTGATGATGTGGTCGCCGATCGATACCTGGATCTTGCCGAAGGTTTTAATCGCCAATTCCGGCGGAGCGATGTGTACCACCTGTGATTGGCGGCGAAGGTCCTTGCGCAGAGCGGGCAGCCTTTTTTGTCGTTTTTCTACCACCAGTTTGAAACGCTTTATGTCCTGTGAAAAATTCTCGGGGATTTCTAATTCACCTATTACAGCTGCCAACGGCTCGCCGGCAGTCGCCAGAATATTGGTCATTTCCTGGTTATTAAGCCTCGTAACAAGCCCATTAAACTGGGCGATGGCTGCTTCTTTCTCCTCTGTTAAGAATAAAATGCAAGCCAGCAGGAATTGTCCCCTCACGGTCTCAACATGGTGTCCTTCTTTCAAAAAATAGTTTACCGCCGCATTCAACTCTTTTTTCGCTGTGTGATAATCTTTTCTGGCATACGCAAGCCTTCCGGCAGCGAAGTGGTGTAAATTTTGTTCATACGACGATCCCGCTTCTTCAGCCATGCCCCGCGTTAGTTCAAGAAGCTCTTCTGCCTTTTTCCAATTACCGCGCGAACAGTGTAAGTCACAATCGACCAGCATCAAATAAAATTCCAAAAACTGGTCGTTGATCTTTTCAGACACCCGGCGGGCTTTCGCATACGATTCATACGCTTCTTTGCTCGCCCCAATATCCTTAAATAAATCCCCCAAGCTGGTTAATGCATACGATTCCAGGCGGATGTAGCCGCCCAACCTGGCGTATTGAATGGCGCATTCCAGATCGCGCAGGGCAGCCTCATAATCCCCGGATAACGTTCGCAGCACGCCCAGGTTATTTAATAAATTAGCCTGCCAGACGATATTATGGGTGGATTGATAATATTTCAGAACATCTTTGTAGATATTCTCGGCAGCACCAAATTGGCCCAGGTAGCGATAAATCATCGCGATATCCATTACCGCTTTTCCTGCCGAATCTTTATTACCGATCTCCTCGAAGGTGCTTTTTGCTTTATTGAACCAAAGGAGCGCATCATTAAGAGCGCCAAGATAGTAGAACACCAGCCCTTTTGAATGAAAGGCGCTGGCGCGGATAAACGCCATCTCGGGCTGCGATTCACATATTTCCATTGCCTTTTCCGCGTCTTCTAATGCCTGCCGGTACTCACCCACCATCCGGAAGGCACCCGACCTTCGAAGGTAGGTTAATCCCATATTCAGGATATTCTCGCCTGAAGGCAGCATCTCGATCGAGCGGTTGAGCAGTTCGATGCCTTCTTTAGCGTCGCCCAACATCACCTTTACCGCTCCTTGCAGCGACAACAACCCCGCCGACTTGTCCACCAGGGGGTCGGGAAGCTGTTCTAACCAGGTTTGAAGGGTCAGCAGCCTGCCGCTCTGAACCAGGATTGCGCCAGCCGTTTCGAGCATCTTGGCCATTAATTCTTTGTTGCCCATCCGCTCATAGATCAGGTAGGCTCGTTCCCAATCGCCTCTCTGCTGGTAATATTCAGCAAGCCGGATCTGAATGGCCTGTGCCTCCTCTGGAAATTCTCGCAATATTCGGTGATGCAAAAAATCTCGAAAGAGGTGGTGGTAGCGCAGCCAAATCTTCTCTTCCACCACGGGTAATACAAACAAATTATTCCGCTGCACTGCATCCATCAAGGACTGCCAGTCTTCCTCGATATTAAGCGCCTTACCGATAACTTCTTCACAAAGGCTTACATCGTATTCTTCCAGCAGCGACGAGCGGTACAAAAAACGTTTCAGTGTCTGACTTTGATGATCCAAGACCTGTTGGGCAAGATAGTCATATAAACCAACCCCTGAAACGTTTTTGGCCTGAAAACGAGTCGTCACCTTACCATTTACCACCTGGGTGGACAAAACCAACCCGGTAATCCAGCCTTCTGTCAGGTGCGCGAACGCATCGGCTTCTTGCTCGGTTAGGATGAGTTTATGGTTCTGTAAATAATATTTTTTAATCTCGTCAGGCTGAAACGCTAATTCTTCGAAACCCAAACCGCCAACCATAGAGCGCGCTACCAATAGAGGCATGTCTGGCAAAGGCAATAAACGCCTGGATGAAATAATCAGGTGGCAATTTTCATCCACCAATAACAAAAACCGATTGATAAAATAGTTGACATCCCGGTTGTTCTCGACCAGATGGTAATCATCGACGATGATCAGGAAATGCTCACCTATCGCATCAAACGCGTCATTGACAATCAGAGAAACCAGCGCATCCAGGTTGAGGCGGTCTTGCTGCATGGAATGCAGCGCTGCTAAACTGGTATTGCCAAATTTCGGGAAAACCACTTTAATACTGGCAATAAAATGACCGATAAAGCGCTGCGGGTCGCTGTCGAGAGTATCCAAAGAAAGCCAACAGGCTGGCATCTGATTTAAATGCACAAAATCAACCAGTAAGGAGGTTTTTCCATACCCGGCTGGGGCAGCCACAATGATCAAGCGATTATCGGACAGATCATCTAGTTGGGTAAGCAAACGAGAGCGGGACAGAAGATCTACCCTGCGCCTTGGGATGATGATTTTAGTTCTTGTTACGGGTAAGGGAATTTCCATATCCAGTTAAGCTGAGTCCACAATGAACTCGGGAATGCCTGCTCCTCCCCGGCATGCTGATATTCGTACCTTTACACGAAGGTAGGGTGCAGCTACGAATAATATCAGGATATCCTATTATAGCTGAGCTAATCTAGAAAATCATTCCTCAACAACCAATAAACTCCCATAGAATTTATTATAATAAAAACTAATCGAAATGAGACAAAATCCGGTATATATTGATTCCATGTCATCCTCAACGTTAAAGCAGCGTGCTTTGGCAGGCTATGAGAGGCTGGCAAACTGCGGTGGTTGTGCCTGGAAATGCGGGGTTAACCGCCTGCAAGGAGAACGCGGTAAATGCCAAACCGGTTCTCGCGCCAGAGTTACTGGCTTTGGAGCCCACCTGGGAGAAGAACGTCCATTGCGAGGAACACGAGGGTCAGGCACCATCTTCTTCTCCCGCTGTAATTTGTTTTGCCAATACTGTCAAAATCACGCCATCAGCCAGAAATCCACCGGTGATGAGGTTGAACCAGAAGAGTTAGCCACCATCATGCTGCGGTTACAAGAGGTGGGCTGCCATAATATAAACCTGGTCTCTCCGAGTCATGTCGTTGGACAACTTTTGGCGGCAATTTCCATTGCTGCTGCCGCCGGGTTGCGCCTTCCGATTGTGTTTAACACAGGTGGGTTTGATTCATTAGAATCACTGCACCTGTTGGACTCGATCATCGATATATACATGCCGGATATGAAATATGACAATCCTCTCATCGCTGAAAAATATTCTGGAATTCCTGATTATCCACAAGTTAACCGCGCTGCTGTGAAAGAAATGCACCGCCAGGTAGGCAATTTATGGATTGATTCGGATGGTCTGGCTGTTCGTGGCTTGCTGGTTCGCCACCTGGTCCTCCCTAACCGCCTGGCCGGGACAGAGGGAATCGTCAAGTTCCTCGCCCAGAAAATTTCTCCAAAAACGTTCCTTAATCTAATGGACCAGTACCGGCCTGAATACAAAAGCCATCTTTTGCCCGAGATCAATCGACCAATTAACAGCGCAGAATTCAAAGAAGCAGTCCAGATGGCGCAACAGGCAGGATTATTTCGCCTAAATTGAACAAGGAGATATCTGTGGATTACAAATTTCTTGGTAGAACCGGCGTCAAAGTCTCTTCGTTATGTTTTGGGACCATGTCTTTTGGCGCCGATGCGGACGAATCCACATCAGCCAAATTATATCAATGTTGCCGCGACCATGGTATTAATTTTTTCGATTGCGCCAATGTCTATTCAGCCGGAAAAGCGGAAGAAATCCTGGGCAGCCTGATTGAAGGACATCGTGCCGATGTGGTGTTGACCAGCAAAGTTTTCTTCCCAATGGGAACGGATTTGAATGCACGAGGTGCCTCTCGCCGTCACATTATATCGGCCGTTGAAGACAGCTTACGACGATTAAAAACAACCTGGATCGATGTTTTCTTTATCCATCGATTTGACGAATTCACTCATCTGGAAGAGACACTCCGAATATTAGACGACCTGGTCTCACAAGGTAAGATTCTTTATGCGGCAGCCAGTAATTTTGCCGCCTGGCAGGTTATGAAAGCATTGGGTATTTCTGCCCGCCAGGGCTGGGCCCGTTTTGAGGTTATCCAGCCGATGTATAACCTGGTCAAACGCCAGGCAGAGGTGGAAATCTTGCCGATGGCGGTTTCTGAGCAATTGGGGGTGATACCCTACAGCCCACTTGGAGGTGGCTTACTCTCCGGGAAGTACGGGCGCAACCGGAAGCCGGAAAACGGGCGGCTCTTAATAAATAAAATGTACCAGGTCCGCTACGGTGATCCGGTGGTCTACCAGATTGCAGATCAATTTACCTCCCTGGCACATTCCCTTAATTTGGAACCGGCAGCCCTGGCGATCGCCTGGGTTGCTCATCACCCGGCTGTAACCGCCCCCATCATCGGCTCACGTTCGCTCGAGCAGTTGGAAAGCTGCCTCAAAGCCAGTGAAATTCAACTGCCACCTGAGCTGTATCAACAAATATCAAACCTCTCGCCCACCCCACCGCCAGCGACCGACCGCAACGACGAACAGACGGAGTTCCAATATGGCAGTCGGTAACTACCGTAAGCCAGGCTTTCCCCTCGTAGGTTTGATTTAAATTCGATATCGATGGATGGATGCTGAGGTTTTTGTTGATGGTTAATATCGAAACAATTAATGAAATCCGGCCTCGCCTGGAAACTGAATTCGATCCAGGCCCTTTTGTGGCGCGCACCGAAGCCATTTCAAAAGCTTATGACTGGGGTAGAGAATTACATGCTGGCCAACTGCGGTTGAGCGGTGAACCATATTTTGAAACCCACTGCGGTTGGGTGGGTGGTTTTTTAGATAAACTGGTAAAAAACGAAGCTTGGACAATCGCCGGGTTGCTGCACGACTCGAATGAAGACCAGGGCGAGAATTTGGAGGCCATTCGGGAAAAATTTCCTGGCAAACTGGGTGATGAAATTGCCTATATTGTCGATGGGGTCACCAAAATCAGCAATCCCCGGAATGGTCGATCGCGTGAAATTGAAACATTGCGTAAAATCGCTCAATTTCGTGATCCAGGTGTCTTTCTGGTCAAGCTGGCAGACAAAAGTCATAATTTACTTACCTTACAACACATGCCCGAACATAAGCGCCGCCAAAAAGCAACCGAAGCCATCCGGGCTTATGGAAAACTGGCCGGTATTTTAAATTGTTACCGCTGGCGGCGCTGGATTGAAGATATCGCCTTCCCTTACGCTGACCCCGAGACCTATTCTTACGTCAAACCAATGCTTGATGAAGATCCCCGTCTGGAGATCCAATTCATCAAAGCTATGCTAAATAGGTTGGCCGAAATCATGGATAAAGCGGGGATCAATGGCAGTATCGGACTCACAGTCAATGGATATTGGCAGGCCTGGCAAAAATTGCGCCGGATGGCTCGCTTACGAAAAACCTCTATGGAATCCTTCAAGGATGTCAACGATATTGTCAGCTTTCGTATGGTCGTTGAAGGTGAGAATGAGACCGGTTGTTACCTTTTGCTTCCTACGGTCAACCGGTTTTTAGGATCGTACCTGGATCAAAACAGTTTCGATGATTACATTGCCTTGCCTCAAAATGGGTATCGAGCATTACANGTTACAGCCTGGCTGCCCGAACTTGGCGCNATNGAGGTGGCTATCGCAACCCGTGATATGGAAGGTGAAAACCACTGGGGCGTGGTGTACGCCATCCAACACAACAAAGATATTAGCACCTACCGACCGGTGGAAATTCTGACACCCACCGGTGGGGCGCGTTTTTTGCCGGAAGGATCCTGCGTCTTGGATGCTGTTGCTTCTATCCAACAGGAATTTTTACTCGATAAAATGAGCACAGTAAAGGTAAACGACCAAACCGCGCACCTCTCCGACCAGGTTCAACCGGGTGATGTCGTCGAAGTCATTTCCGAAGGCGTTCGTATTCCGCCCAATGAAGAATGGTTGCGCTTTGCCAATAACTCAACTTCCCGACTGCTGCGTTCGGTACTTGTCACCGAAGCGCTCAAAAAATCAGCCGAGAAAGGTCGCCAGTTGATTACCCCGCTATTGGCACAACATGGGATTCTGTCACTCGAGGACGTGCAACTGCTCAACCCCGAAAGGTTTGATATCTTGCTGGAAGAATTGGCTTTTGCCAGCCTGGAAGACCTTTATGCCTCCTTAGGGTCTGGGGCAATCCGCCTGGTCGACTTTTCAAAAGGATTAGAAAGCTCCGGAATCACAGCCGAAAACCTTAAATGGACAACCATCCTAATAACCGGGTCGCTGGCAGCCAACCGGCCCGGTGTTTTGGCGCGCCTGGCCCATTTGGTCTCCCAAGCTGGTGGGAATATATTGCGCTCGGTCAACAACACCATGCCGAATGGCAGCTTCTACCTGCGTCTGGTAATTAAAAACTTGACTCCTGAAAAACGCGAAGCCTTGCGTTTGGCCTATCTCCAATGCGGAATCGAAATGGAAACCCTGGAATTGGTTTAAGCAACCGATATGAAAATTGCAGTCCTTTCCGATACCCACAACCACACCCGCAACCTGCAGACAGCCCTTAATCTGATCCGGGCTGAAAATATTCAAACCGTCATCCACTGTGGCGATATAACGACCGAAGAAACGGCCAAATTACTGTGCGGATTGGAGGTGATCTATGTATTTGGCAACGGGGATTTTGCATCCGGTGCTATTCGGAATCTATTAATCGAGGCAAACCCAAAGTCATTTGGTGGCTTGGTGTTCGAGGGAGAAATCGACGGCCTTCGAATAGCCGCTACCCACGGGCATATCCCCGGAAAAGTTGAAAACCTCAGTCGTTCAGGTCAGTTCGATTATGTTTTTTTTGGCCATTCCCACCGCCATAAAGATAAACGCGAAGGCTACACCCGAGTCATCAACCCGGGTGCGCTCGGAGGTCTGCCGAAGGAAGATCGCGCCTTTTGTATTTTGGAAACTACCACTGCAGAGATCCGTTTTATCTATGTTTAGCGGCCTGTTCCATTAAGGTAAAAATTTCGAGCGGGTCACCCTTTTCTGGCAACCGACCCAACGAAATGGCTCCAGCCGGACATATGGATTCGCAAACTCCACATCCCATGCACCGCTTGACATCGATAAGCGTACCATCAGGGTAAAAAATCGCCCCGAATTGGCACGAGTTTTCACATTGCCGACAGCCTTGGCACAAAGTTGTGTCCACTTGAGCAATGTATCCCGAAGCCGACAACATCGGGATGTTCTGTTGGTGGGCTTGCATCGCACCACAGCAACAAGCACAACAGTTACAAATCGCAAAATAACGCAGAAGCATCGCATCTTTGAAAAAAGCGTGATGAACATGCCCGCGGGCATGTTCATCTTCCAAAATTTTTACCGCCTCTTCCTGGCTTACCCAGCGCGAACGTTGAGGGTGGTGTTCGTGCACGAAACTAGCAAAAGGTTCGCCAACAATTAAGCACACATCCAAAGGCAGGCACGGATGCTCGCGACCCGCTCGGCATGGGCAATCCAGGGCGACAATATGATTTGGCTGTTGAAGGATCAAATCCCTCGCCCGCGGGTACGGAATAACATTCTCCAAATCCTTCAAACAAACATCTTCTTTTACCGAAATCAACTGACGGGCAGAATCGAGTGGTAATACCTTCCCATGATAGGTATCGGCGATCGTCCAACCCTTTCTAGCCTCCGATTCCTTCTCTATAAATTTACCGTTGTGGCGGTTCTTCCGGCTAAAAAGCCTAATGATCCGGTTCGCAAGCGGTGAAAACCGTTTAGCAAGGGGATGGGTACCTATAGCAACCCCGATATAAAAGAAAGGCCAGCGAGCATAAATGTAACCGTGCAGCCAGTCAAAAAATGTATACCCTGGAGTTTGTCGAGCTGCCCGGATAAATTCGCGCGTCGACTCCGCTACCCATCTCCGTTCTGGCGTTTTACCCATTCCCAAAACTCCTAAATTATATTTCCGTTAACATTAAGTGATCTTAATTTAATCCCCCTAAATGATTATACGGTTTTTTCGAAAACTTATTTACCTTTCTAGGATATAATTTTTCCATGCTATCGAGAAAAATTCCCCTCGTAATTGCCATTGCTGGAGGTTCCGGATCTGGAAAAACTACCGTTGCCAGCGAAATCCTTAAACGGGTCAATGGCGATCGGATCGCCTATTTGCCGCACGATGCATATTACCGCGACTTAAAGGATTTGCCTCCAAACCAGCTTGTGAGCATCAATTTTGATCATCCCAACTCGCTCGAAACCAGCTTGTTGACCGAGCACATCAAAAAATTAAAAAATTGGCAGCCGGTCGATCTGCCTTTATACGACTTCACGACCCATACCCGTACGGATCAATCCACTCGTATTGAGCCTCAGCCAGTGGTGATTGTCGAAGGCATTTTAATTTTTGCAGAACAAACCTTGCGCGAATTATTTGATATAAAAATATTTGTCGATACCGATCCCGATCTGCGATTTATCCGCCGTCTGCGCCGTGATATTACCGAACGCGGAAGGACGACTGAGGCGGTGATCACCCAGTACCTGAATACCGTTCGCCCGATGCACCTGGAATTCGTGGAACCTTCCAAGCGGTATGCGGATGTAATTATCCCAGAGGGCGGCTTCAATACGGTTGCGCTTGATATGGTAATCTCACGTATCGAAAACATGCTCAATGACGACCAAGCCGCTATTCATGAATAATGTGTCGCGGATAAAAATTGTTCGCATCGTTGCTCTGCTCTTCGTAGTGGGGTTAACGATCATCCTATACATCTACCGAGAAAATATTCGGGATTTAGAGACGCTTGGCTACCCAGGAATCTTTTTGGTTTCCTTACTCACCAATGCCACCATCATTCTGCCAGTGCCAGGGGTTTTATTTGTTTCCGCCATGGGCGCAATTTTAAACCCTTTCTGGGTCGCTGTAGCGGCCGGAAGCGGTGCTACGTTGGGTGAAATTTCCGGCTACCTGGTTGGTTTTAGCGGTCAGGGGGTAGTTGAACGAACCAAATGGCACAATCGTCTCGAAGACTGGATTCGAAAATACGGACCGATAACCATTTTAGTGCTGGCTTTCATCCCCAATCCGGCTTTTGACATTGCCGGGATAATCGCGGGGATCTTAAAAATGCCGCTGTGGACATTTTTACTATTTTGCTGGATAGGCAAAGTATTGAAAATGCTTCTATTTGCTTATGGCGGTTTTTTTCTTCTCGACCTATTTTCATTCTAATGGTTACCTATTTGGAGCACTAGATGAGCAAACATCAAAATCTGGATCAATATTTGGTATCCAATCTCGACCAGAGCATCGCGGAATTATCCCGCCTATGTGCCCAACCAAGTGTAGCCGCTCAAAATTGGGGGCTTGAAGATACCGCTAAAATGGTGGCCGCCATGTTGCGGAAGCGCGGTTTTTCCGTAGAAATAATCCCTACCGCAGGCATGCCGGTTGTGTTTGGAGAACGAAAAGGGAGCAGCCAAAAAACTTTGCTTTTTTACAACCATTACGATGTCCAACCGGCCGAACCGATCGAATTATGGGAAACCCCACCCTTTGAACCCACCCAGCGTGATGGTAAATTGTATGCGCGCGGCGTCAGCGATGATAAAGGTCACCTGGTCAGTCGCCTGTTTGCCATCGATGCCCTCCTCGCTGAAGAGAGCGAACTACCCTGTCATGTCAAATTCGTGATCGAAGGTGAAGAGGAAATCGGTAGTATTAATCTAAACGCCTTTGTAAAAGAAAATACAGCAAAACTGGCC
>JGI24109J20143_1000227_pt1 | contig 13577 bp, 10 predicted proteins | sample Subbio11_8B_AprC_FD_20143 | JGI IMG/M metagenome (IMG submission 20143) | reverse complement strand
TTTGGCCAAAGGTTTCCGCGGCCGCCGCGGCAATGTCTATCGCATCGCCAAACAGGCGGTGATGAAGGCCGGCCAGTACGCCTACCGCGACCGCCGCACTCGCAAGCGCGTGTTCCGCCAACTGTGGATTGCGCGCATCAACGCCGGTGCACGCGAGCTGGGCCTGAGCTACAGCCAGTTCGCCAACGGCCTGAAAAAAGCCAACATCGCCATCGACCGCAAGGTGCTGGCCGATCTGGCCGTCAACGACAAGGCCGCCTTTGCCCGCATTGTTGAGCAGGCGCGCGCGCACTTGGGCGCTGCTGCGGCCCCGGCGGCCCCGGCGGCGGCCTGATCTCGCCGTGGGTTTGAGGGGCGAGTGGGGTGCTTAGGCTCTCCCAGCCAGCCCCTTGCCCCTAAGGGCCAGCGCTGCACGGCACTGGCCCTTTTATTTTGTTTTTTCACAGCCCGCCACGCGAGCCCAGGTACGGATACTTCGATGAACGAACTCGATGCCCTTGAGCAGTCGGCGCGCGCGCAGTTTGCGCAGGCCCAGAGCCCCGCCGAGCTGGAAAACGCCAAGGCCCAGTACCTGGGCAAGAACGGCAGCCTGACCGAGCAGATGAAGGGCTTGGCGCGCCTGAGTGTGGACGAGAAAAAAACCCGTGGCGCGGCCATCAACGTGGCCAAGCAAGCGGTGGAGGCGGCGCTGAACCAGCGCCGCGCCGAACTGGCCGAGGCCGAGTTGCAGCGCCAGTTGCAGGCCGAGGCGCTGGACGTGACGCTGCCCGGGCGCCACAGCGGCGGCGGTGGCCTGCACCCGGTGAGCCGCACGCTGGAGCGCATCGAGGCGATTTTTGGCTCCATGGGCTTTGCGGTGGCCGACGGCCCCGAGATTGAGTCCGACTGGTTTAACTTCACCGCGCTCAACACGCCCGCCGACCATCCGGCGCGCTCGATGCACGACACCTTTTACGTGCGCGCTGGCACGCAGCCCGAGCCCTATTTGCTGCGCACCCACACCAGCCCGATGCAAATCCGCCACGCGCTGCAGCACGTGCAGCATCACAAGCAGCAAGCGGGGGCGAGTGCTGCGGCGCTGTTTGACGGCGCCATGCCCGAAATTCGCGTGATTGCCCCCGGGCGCACCTACCGCGTTGACAGCGACGCCACGCACTCACCCATGTTTCACCAGTGCGAGGGGCTGTGGATCGGCGAGAACGTGAGCTTCAAAGACCTGAAATTCATTTTCACCGATTTTTGCCGCACTTTTTTCGAGTCAGACGATCTGGTGCTGCGCTTTCGCCCCAGCTTTTTTCCCTTCACCGAGCCCAGCGCCGAGATCGACATCCAGTTTCAGTCTGGCCCGCTGGCCGGGCGCTGGCTCGAAGTGGCGGGCTCCGGCCAGGTACACCCCAACGTGCTGCGCCACATGGGGCTGTGCCCCGAGCGCTACCTGGGCTTTGCCTTTGGCATGGGGCCGGACCGGCTCACCATGCTGCGCTACGGCGTCAACGATTTGCGCCTGTTTTTCGATGGCGACCTGCGCTTTTTGAGCCAGTTCCAGTGAACCCGGCCCATCGATCGAACCGTTGATCCACTCCATGCCCCGCACGAGAGCACACGATGCAATTCCCCGAATCCTGGTTGCGTGAGTTTTGCAACCCGCCGCTGAGCAGCCAGCAACTGGCCGACACCCTGACCATGGCCGGGCTGGAGGTGGAAGAATGCCGCCCCGCCGCGCCGCCGTTTACCGGGGTGGTGGTGGCGCGCATCGAGCACGTGGAGCCGCACCCGCAGGCTGAGCGCTTGCGCGTCTGCCAAGTGGATGTGGGGGCTGCTGAGCGGCTGCAAATTGTTTGCGGTGCGCCCAATGCGCGCCTCGGCTTGGTGGTGCCGTGCGCCCTCGTGGGGGCGGTGTTGCCCCCCGGTGCCGACGGCCAGCCGCTGCAGATCGGGCTCGGGCAGTTGCGCGGCGTGCCCAGCCACGGCATGTTGTGTTCAGCACAAGAGCTGGGCATTGCCGACGACGCCAGCGGCTTGCTGGAGCTGCCCGACGCGGCCCCCGTGGGGCAGGACTTGCGCCAGTACTTGCAACTCGACGATCAAATTTTCACCCTCAAGCTCACGACCAACCTCGCGCACTGCCTGAGCGTCTATGGCGTGGCGCGCGAGCTCGCTGCGCTCACCGGGGCACCGCTGCACACCCCGGCCTGGCCGCAGGTGGCCGCTGTGCATACCGATGTGCTGCCGGTGCAGGTGCAGGCCCCCGATCTGTGCGGGCGCTTCAGTGGCCGCATTGTGCGCGGCATCGACCCGCAGGCACGCACACCGGGCTGGATGGTGCAGCGGCTGGCGCGCTGTGGCCAGCGCAGCGTCTCGGCGCTGGTGGACATTTCCAACTACGTGATGTTCGAGTTCGGCCGCCCTTCGCACATCTTTGATCTGGCGCAAATCGAGGGCGGCTTGCAGGTGCGCTGGGGCCGTGCGGGCGAGACTTTGCCACTGCTCAACGGCCAGAGCGTGAGCGTGGATGAAACCGTGGGCGTGATCGCCGACGCGCAGGCGCTGGAGTCGCTGGCGGGCATCATGGGCGGGGCGGCTACTGCCGTGGGCGATGCCACGCGCGATGTGTTCGTGGAGGCCGCTTTCTGGTGGCCGCAGGCCATCGCCGGGCGCTCGCGCCGCTACCACTTCAGCACCGACGCCGGGCACCGCTTCGAGCGCGGCGTCGACCCCGCCACCACGGTGCAGCACCTGGAGCGCATCACCGAGCTGATCGTGCAGATCTGCGGCGGCCAGCCCGGCCCGATCGCCGACCAGATTCTCAAGCTGCCGCAGCCGCAAGCCGTGACGCTGCGGGTGGCGCGCGCGGCCAAGGTGATCGGCATGCCGCTCACACAAGCCCAATGCGCGCTGGCGCTGCGCCGCCTGGGGCTGGAGGTGCAGGAGCTGGCTCAAGCAGAATCGCCAGAGCAGGGCGCAGAGCAGGGTGTTTTGCGCGTGACACCGCCCACGCACCGCTTCGACCTGCAGATCGAAGAAGACCTGATCGAGGAAGTGGCGCGCCTGATCGGTTACCAGAACCTGCCACACACCCCGCCACAGGCCCCGGTGACGGCGCAGCCTAGCCAAGAGCGCCGCCGTGGGCCCTACGCGCTGCGGCACCTGCTGGCGCAACGGGGCTACCAAGAAACCATCAACTTCAGCTTTGTGCAAGAGCGCTGGGAGCGCGACTGGGCCGGCAACCCGGCGCCGATTGCCCTGCTTAACCCCATCGCCAGCCAGATGAGCGTGATGCGCTCCTCGCTCATGGGCAGCTTGCTGGCGGTGCTCAAATTCAACACCGACCGCAAGGCCGAGCGCGTGCGCGTGTTCGAACTCGGGCGCGTGTTTGCCCACGACGCCGCAGTGCCGGACGGCCCCTACAGCGTGGCTGGCGTGGCGCAACCGCTGCGCGTGGCAGCGCTGGCTTGGGGCGATGCCCAGCCGCAGCAGTGGGGCGTGGCGGCGCGCAGCGTCGATTTCTACGACCTAAAAGGCGATTTGCAGGCCCTGCTGGCCCCGCGCCAAGCCCGGTTCAAGCCCGCGGCGCATCCGGCGCTGCACCCGGGCCGCTGCGCCCAAGTCTGGCTAGACGGGCAAGCGATCGGATTTATCGGCGAACTGCACCCACGCTGGCGCCAGCAAGAGGGCTGGCAGCAGGCCCCGGTGTTGTTTGAGCTTGATCTGGCCCCGCTGTTGCAGCGCGAGCTGGTGCAGGCGCAGCCGGTGCCCCGGCACCAGCCAGTGCAGCGCGACCTGGCGGTGGTGCTGCCCGAGCGCGTGACGCACGACGAATTGCTGGACGTGGTGCGCGGCGCCGACGCAAGCGGCTGGCTCAAAGACGTGCGCCTGTTCGACATTTACCGCCCCAAGCTGGGGCACAATGCGGGTGCCGCCGGCGTGGCCGAAGGCGAGAAAAGCTGTGCCTTGCGCCTGACACTGGAGCGCGACGACGCCAACCTCACCGATGCGCAGATCGAGTCGGTGGTGCAGTCGGTGCTGGCTGCGCTGTCGGCGCAACTGCAAGCGCGCTTGCGCGCCTGATTACCCCATCCGCTGGAGACCCCTGTTGTGAGCCCAAGCCACCCCCTGCCCGACACCGATCTGAGCGAGCCTGCGCCTGACGCCGACACCCTGACCAAAGCCCAACTGGCCGAGTTGTTGTACCAACAAATAGGCTTCAACAAGCGCGAGTCCAAAGACCTGGTCGATGCCTTCTTTGAGCAGATTGCCGAGCGCCTGATTCAGGGCGACGACGTGAAGCTGTCGGGTTTTGGCAATTTTCAGGTGCGCACCAAAGCCCCCAGGCCTGGTCGCAACCCGCGCACCGGCGAGGAGGTGGCGATTGCGGCGCGGCGCGTGGTGACCTTCCATTCCAGCCCCAAGCTCAAGGAGGCGGTGCAGTCGGGGCGGGTCTTGGACGAGGGCGCAGCCGCCAGCGACTGAGCACACCCTAGCCGCGCTGAACGCATTGAGCAAGGGCTTGGGGCCTTGAGTTCGGCTTGTTGAGTGGCTCTTGAGCGGCTGGGTTTGCTGCAGTGGGTTTTTTAGGCGGCCCAGCGCGCTTCCAAGGCCAGCAAAGCCTGTTTGCGCGCCAACCCGCCGGTGTAGCCGGTGAGCTTGCCGTTGCGGCCCAGCACGCGGTGGCAGGGCAGCACGATGCCGAGCGGATTGCGCCCCAGCGCGCCACCCACGGCCCGCGCCGCCTGGGGTCGCCCGATGGCGCTGGCCAGTGCCTGGTAGCTGCAGGTCTGGCCCGGCCCAATGCCTTCCAGGGCACCCCAGACCGCTTGTTCAAAGGCACTGCCACGGCCCCAGTCGAGTGGCAGCTCAAAGCGCTGGCGCGCGCCGGCAAAGTATTCGTCCAGTTGGGCCGCAGCTTGCCGCAGCAGAGGATGTTCGGGGCTGGCGGCGGCGCCCGTGGCCCAGGCTGGAATGCTGGATTGGTCGGCAAACCACAAGCCCACCAAGCGGTCGGCGTGCGCCACCAACAACAATTCGCCCAAGGGGCTGTTCAGACGGCTTTGGTGCATGGCGGGTGTGCTGGCAACGCAGCAGCGCGCTGGTTCACTGTGCGCAACTGGAGCGGGCGATGGGAATCGAACCCACGTCTTGAGCTTGGGAAGCTCAGGTCCTGCCATTGAACGACGCCCGCTTGACGCGCATTCTATGCGATGTAGAGCCTTGGTAGGTCTGCGCGAGCACGCCTGCAGGCCGGCTTATCCGGTCATCAACTCGGCCACCAGCTTGCGCACGATGGACAAGCCCGGCACCTCGGCCCGCTTGGCCAGGGTCACAAAACCGAAACGCGCTGTGGCCTTGAGCGGTGGGTGGGTGTCCAGGTGCACCAGGTCGCTCCCGGCGGCCTTGATGGTCAGCACCACCGCGTCGCTGTGGCGCGCCGCTTCCACCAAGGTGGACGTGTCGTCGCAGCGCAGCGTGACCATGTCGTCTGGGTTGGCGGCGGCACCGTAGCGTTCGGTGAGGATGCGCGCCACCTCGTCGCTCAAGGGGGTGGACGCAATCGGGTAGGCCAGCACATCGTTGAACGGCACCGGGCCGGCTCGGCTGCACAGGGGGTGGCCCGGGCGGCACATGAAACTTGCCGCCATTTCTACCTGGAGGCTGATGCACAGGTCGGTGGCGGGCCGCAGCGCGCGAATATCCACCACAGCGGCGTCAACCCGGCGCTCGCGCAGGGCGTGGATGAGCAGATCGGTGTTGCCGCGCGACACCTCGAAATGCAGCTGCGGGTGGTGCTGCGCTATGTGCAGGAGCATGGGCACCGACAACACAGCCCCCGGTCCTGAACTCAGCCCTACGCGCACGTGGCCCGTCACGCCGGCCTGCATGCGTTTGCCCAGGGTTTTCAGGGCGTCGGCCTCCTGCGTCAGGCTTTTAGCCCGCGGCAGCAGCTGCAGACCCATGGCCGTCAATTCAATGCGCCGGCCCACCCGGTCGAACAGCGGCTGCGCCAGCTCGGCTTCTAGCGCCTGAATGCTGCGCGTCAGAGCCGGCTGGGTCAAAAACAACGCTTTCGACGCCCGGGCGTACGAGCCCAGTTCTGCCAGAGCAATGAAGTGCCGGAGTTGAACCAGTGTCATGGCATTTCCATGAGTTGAAGTTATTGAATAGCATACAACAATGCATTGGACTTTGGATGCAGGGGCATTTAGCATGCACTTGAATGCATGCAGCCGACCCATCGCATGCGCCAAACCTCACATACCGCAGGAGCGCCGTTATGTCCCTCGCATCCGCAGCCCCCGAAGCAGCAACCGGCCCGGTGGCCTTGGCCCCGGCCCTAGTGGATGAATTCATTGCGGTGCGGCACGACATTCACCGCCACCCCGAAATGGCGTTTGATGAACACCGAACCGCCCAGCTGGTGGCCGAGCAATTGCGCAGCTGGGGCTACCGGGTGGCCACCGGGCTGGGTGGCACCGGCGTGGTGGGCCAGTTGGTGCGTGGGCACAGCGGCAAACGCCTAGGCCTGCGCGCCGACATGGACGCCTTGCCCATTGTCGAAGAAACCGGCCTGCCTTGGAGCAGTTGCCACCACGGCGTCATGCACGCCTGCGGCCACGATGGCCATACCGCCATGCTGCTGGCGGCGGCCAAGCACCTGGCCCAGCACGGCGCTTTCGAGGGTACGCTCAACCTCATTTTCCAGCCGGCGGAAGAGGGCGCTGGCGGCGCCTTAAAGATGATGGAGGACGGCCTGTTCGAGCGCTTTCCCTGCGACGCGATTTTTGCCATGCACAACATGCCGGGCTACCCGCAAGGGCAGCTGGTGTTCCGCAGCGGGCCCACCATGGCCTCGTCGGACTACGTGACGGTGACCGTGCGCGGGCGCGGTGGCCACGGAGGCATGCCGCACCGCGCCGACGACCCCCTGGTGGCGGCGTCGTCCATCGTCATGGCGCTGCAAACCATTGTCTCGCGCAACACCGACCCGCTGCAGCCCGTGGTGATCACCGTGGGCGCCTTCAACGCTGGCCACGCCAACAACGTGATTCCCGACACCGCCAAGCTCGAAATTGGCGTGCGCGCGCTGGACCCGGCCGTACGCCGAGCCACCGAAGCGCGCATCAAGGCCTTGGTGCATGCCCAGGCCGAAAGCTTTAACGTGCAAGCCGACATCGACTGGCGGCCCGGCTACGCGGTGCTCGTCAACAGCGAGGCCGAAACCCGCTTTGCCCTGAACGTGGCCCTGCGGCATTTTGGCAGCGAGCGCGTCAACCCCAACGGCCCCATGCTGACCGGCAGTGAAGACTTTGCCTTCATGCTCGAGCGGGTGCCCGGCTGCTACCTGTTCATCGGCAATGGCGCGGATGGCGAGCCGGGTGCCTGCATGGTGCACAACCCGGCTTATGACTTCAACGACCGCAACATCGGAATCGGCGCAGCCTATTGGGTGGCGCTTACGCAGGATTACCTTTCCCCCGCCCCCTGAACCCTCAACCCACCACCCGCAAGGAGACAAAAATGAACCCACGCATCCGCATTCGAGCCCTGGGCGCCACCCTCGCCGCCGGCGTCCTGCTGTCCGTGACCGGTGCCGCACAGGCCCAGACCTTCCCCAGGAGGCCCATCAACATGATCATTCCGTATCCGGCGGGCGGTCCTTCTGACCACATTGCCCGGCAGGTGCAGCCGCTGGCCAGCCAGAACCTGGGTCAGAACATCATCGTGCAAAACATCGGCGGTGCCAGCGGTACCATCGGCATCACCCGGGCCTTGTCAGCGCCCGCCGATGGCCACACCGTGATTCTGGGCTCGCCGATGGAGCTCATCATGTCGCCACTGGCCTTGCAGGGTGTTACTTACAAATCTGAAGACATGACGCTGGTGGCTCATCTGGTATCCACCAGCACTATTTTGGTGGTACGCAGCAACCTGGGCGTTAACAATCTGAACGAACTGATCGCACTGGCGAGAAGTTCTGCCAGCAGGCCCTTGACCTATGGCAGCGTGGGCTATGGTTCACTCTATCACCTGATTGGCGAAAAGCTCTCGCAAGATGCTCGCATCCCGCTCACTCACGTGCCCTTCCGCGGCATCGCTCCCGTCATGAACGACCTCATGGGAGGGCAGATCGATATGGCGTTTCTGCCCATGTCCGGTACCACCATGCAGTCTGTCAGTGCAGGCCGGATGATCGGCTTGGGCGTGACAGCCAAGAAGCCGCATCCGCTGTTTAGCCGATACCCGGCACTGGCAGCCATGCCAGGTCTGGAAGATTTTGAATTTGAGGTGTGGGCTGGCGTACTGGTGCACAAGGACACCCCCGTTGCCATCTCCCAGCGGCTCAGCCAAGCTTTCTACACTGCTTTGCAAAATACCGAGGTGCGCAACTCGCTCGAAGCAACGGGCAACAATGTCATGAGCCCGCGCAGCCTGACCGAACTGGCTGGCTTTTATCAGAGAGAGATTGAGCGCTACCGCGCAATTGCCAGGAGCATCAACCTCCAAGCCCAAGCGGCACAATAAGCCCGTTCTGCCTTCTGCCGCTGCCCATGACCCTGTCTGGCGCAACGGCGCAGCAGTTCCGCTGGCCCGTGGTATGCGCGCTCCGGTTTCCCCCGACTGATAGACACACAAACTGCCTGACTGGACTTGAGAAAGTGAGCCGAAAGCGCTAAGATGACTTTGCTCACACGTCGGGAGAGACTCGGTTGATTGCAGCCGGGCGCCGAAGGTGCAACCGCCCCGGAAACTCTCAGGCAAAAGGACCGGCGTGTGTGAGGTATTTTTCTGAAAAGTGGCCGTCTTAGTCAGTCGGCCCACCGCAGGAGCAAGTGGTCTGTATCGGGCCATGAATCTCTCAGGTTCCAAACAGAGGGGCGCGTCTCACGCATCCGGCGTTGGCGCTTCCCTTTCCGACGTTTTGGAGCCTTTCATGAAATCGATCGCAGTCATTGGTGGTGGCATCACCGGGGTCACTACCGCCTATGCCTTGGCTAAAAGGGGCTTTGACGTCACCTTGTTCGAGCAAAACCGGTACGCCGCGATGGAAACTTCGTTCGCTAACGGGGGTCAACTGTCTGCCTCCAACGCCGAGGTATGGACGCACTGGTCCACAATCCTCAAGGGCTTGAAGTGGATGCTCAAGAGCGATGCGCCGCTGCTGGTCAACCCCAAGCCCAGCTGGCACAAGGTGTCGTGGTTTCTGGAGTTTATGACCAACATTGCGCACTACGAGCGCAACACCACCGAAACCGCCAAGCTGGCCATTGCCGCCCGCCAGCATTTCTTTGCCTGGGCCGATGCTGAGGGCCTAGACTTCAACTGCGAAAAACGTGGAATTCTGCACATTTACCGCGACAAGCAGGGTTTCGACCACGCGGGGCGCGTGAGCCGCTTGCTGGCAGCGGGTGGCTTGCAGCGCCAAGCCGTGACGCCGGACGAAATCCGCGCCATTGAGCCCACCCTGGCCGGCCAGTATTACGGCGGTTACTACACCGAAAGCGACTCCACCGGCGACATCCACAAATACACCGTCGGCTTGGCTGCGGCGGCCGAGCGCTTGGGCGCGACCATCCGCTACGGACAGCAGGTGCGCCGCCTGCACAGCGATGGACAGACCGCCTGGGTGACGGTCCAGGAAGATGCTGTCGTGGCCACCCACCGCTTTGATGGCCTGGTGGTGTGTGCCGGCGTGGACAGCCGCGACTTGGCCGCCCAACTCGGCGACCGCGTCAACATCTACCCGGTCAAGGGCTATTCCATCACGGTAAACCTGCTGGACGAACAGAGCCAGAAAGCCGCGCCCTGGGTCAGTCTGCTGGATGACGAAACCAAACTGGTGACCAGCCGTCTGGGTCAGGACCGTTTTCGCGTAGCGGGCACGGCCGAATTCAACGGCGTGAACAAAGACATCCGGGCCGACCGCATCAAGCCGCTGATCGACTGGGTGAACCAGTGTTTCCCAAGGGTGAATACCCGCCAGGTGGTGCCCTGGGCCGGCTTGCGCCCAATGATGCCCGACATGATGCCACGCGTGGGCCGGGGCAAAAAGCCCAACGTGTACTACAACACCGGCCACGGCCACCTAGGCTGGACGCTCTCGGCCGGAACCGCCGATTGGGTGGCGGACCTTGCGAGCAGCGCCAGCACCCCGGCTGTGCATGCGCTGGGGCCAGTGCGGGTGCTTCCTTGAGCACATCACCCACGCGCAGGTGCTTCTGAACCATAGCCGATTGGGGCCGGGTGAGTCTGGAGCTTTGGGCCGTGTGCGGCCTCAAACCTCGCGCCGGCGCGCCAGCGGCGGGTTGCGCTCGAAATAGGCCACGATGCCGCGCAGCATGGCATCGGCCATGTGGTTCTGAAAGCGCGGGTCGCGCAGGCGGCGTTCTTCTTCAGGGTTGCTGATGAAGGTGGTTTCGATCAGCAGGCTGGGGATGTCGGGGGCGCGCAGCACGGCAAAGCCGGCTTGTTCGACACGCGGCTTGTGCAGATGGCCGACGCGGCCGATTTCGCGCAGCATCACATCACCGAAGCGCAGGCTGTCGTTGATTTGGGCGCTGGTGCTCATGTCGAGCAAGATGCGTTGCAGCACGGTTTCTTGTTCGCGCAGGTTCACGCCGCCCACCTGGTCGGCAGCGTTTTCGCGGTCGGCCATCCATTGGGCCGCGGCACTGGTGGCGCCGCGTTCGCTCAGCACAAAAACGCTGGAGCCTCGGGGCCTGGGGGTGAAAAACGCATCTGCGTGCACGCTCACAAACAGATCGGCCTGCACCCGGCGCGCCTTTTGCACCCGCACCCGCAGCGGCACGAAATAGTCGCCGTCGCGCGTCATGAAGGCGCGCAGGGTGTGGCCGTTGACCTGGGTGCGGTTGATGCGCTCGCGCAGCTTGCGGGAAATCGACAGCACCACGTCCTTCTCGCGTGTGCCGCCGGGGCCGATGGCCCCCGGGTCTTCGCCGCCGTGGCCGGGGTCGATGGCGACCACGATCAGGCGGTCGCTGCGGCCGCCAGTGCTGCCTTGAGTGGTGCGGGGCCGCGCCGCTGCCGCTGCGGTCGCTGGCGGAGGTTGAATGGGTGGGGTGCGCGCTTGCCCGGGCGCTGGGGCAGTGGCCGTGGCCGTGGGAGGTATGGGTGCAGCCGGTGGGGCCGGACGCGCGGTGGTAGTGGCAGCGTTTGCCGCGGGAGGGGGCGGAAGTCGGATGGTCCCCAAGCCCGCCGTGGCTGGGTTGCCTTGGGCGGGCAAGCGGGCGATCAGTTCGCCCAGCGGGTCGGGCGCTCGGGCAGCGGCAGGCGTGGGAGGGGCGATACCGCCGCCGCCGGCGGTGTCTGTGGAGCTCATGCTGCCTGTGCCGGGAGGGGCAGGGGCCGCAGTGGGCGCCGCCTCGAGTTCGCGCAGCCGCTGCGCGATCAGTTCATCCAAGGGGTCGCGCGCCTGCGCAGGGTACAGGTCGAGCACAAGGCGGTGCTGGAAGGCCGCCACCGGGCTGAGTTGGAACACCTGCGGGTTGATCGGGCGCTTTAAGTCCACCACCACCCGCACCACCCGGGGGGCGTGTTGCCCAACGCGAATCGCGGCCACGTTGGGGTCGTCGGGGCGCACCTTGCCCGTCAACTGCTGCAACATCGGCGCCAGCTCGATCCCCTCTAGGTCCAGCGCCACGCGGGGCGGGTCGGCCAGGAAATGGGGCGTGGCTTGCAGGGCGGCGTCGGACTCGATGGTGATGCGGGTGTAGTCGGGCGCGGGCCACAAGCGCACCGCCACGATGCTGGCACCCCAGGCCAGTTGGTGTGGGCCCAGGGTGAGCACGAGGCTCGAACCCAGCCACTGCAGGGCGCTGCGGCGTTTCATGCCTGCAAAGCCTCCAGCAGGCGCAAGCCTGGCGTGCTGCGCGCACACAGCCGCAGCCGGCGTGTTTCGTCGGGCAGGGTTTCGAGGTGCAGGTCGAGGTCGGGCATGGGCAACAATCCAGCGGCTTTTTCGGGCCACTCCACCAGCTTGAGCCCGGGTTCGGAAAAAAGTTCACGCAGTCCCGCATCTTCCCACTCTTGAGGGTTGATAAATCGATAAAAATCCGCATGCACGGCATCCAGACCAGCAGCCCAGCGGGGGCCCGCCTCGAGGTGGTAGGTCTCGACGATGGCGTAGCTGGGGCTTTTGATGCGACCCGTCACGCCCAAAGCGCGCAGCAAATGGCGCACAAAAGTGGTTTTGCCGCTGCCCAAATCGCCATGCCAGTGTAGGTGGGCCTGGTCAATATGTGCACAAGCAGCCAGCCGGGCGGCGAGCGCCGCCGTGGCGCTTTCGTCGGCGAGCAGCAGGGTCGTGCAGGCCAGCGGCGGCGCTGCGGCGGCTGGGGTTCCTACAATCGGCGGGGTATGTTTGATGCGGCTCAATTCGTTACACAGGTTCAAGGCTGGGGCCGGGAATTGGGATTCTCGCAAATCGGCGTGGCCGGTGTCGATTTGCGCCACGCCGAAGCCGGGTTGCTGCAGTGGCTGCAGGCCGGCTTTCACGGTGAGATGCACTACATGGCCGCGCACGGCCTCAAGCGCGCGCGCCCGGCCGAGCTGGTTCCCGGCACCCTGAGCGTGATCACAGCGCGCATGGATTATCTGCCCGCCAGCCGCAGCCCCGAGTGGCGCGAGCAAGAATGGCAGTTCTTGCAGCAGCCCCTGCAGGCCAACGTAGCCTTGTACGCCCGAGGGCGCGACTACCACAAGGTGCTGCGCCAGCGGCTGCGGCGGCTGGCCGAGCGCATTGAGCAGGCCTTGCTGGAGCAGGGCGGGCCTAACGCGGCGCCGCTTGCGGTCGCAGACCAGGCTGGGCAGCAAGCCCCAAGTTGGCGCGTTTTCACCGACTCGGCCCCGGTGCTGGAGGTCGAGTTGGCGCAGCGCAGCGGCCTGGGCTGGCGTGGCAAACACACGCTGGCCTTGAGCCGCGAGGCCGGTTCGATGTTTTTTTTGGGCGAGATTTTTCTAAATTTCGAGCTCCCTCCCACGGCGCCAACCAGCGCCCACTGCGGCCAATGCCAAGCCTGCCTCGATGTGTGTCCGACGCAGGCCATCGTGGCCCCGTACCGGCTCGATGCGCGCCGCTGCATTGCCTACCTGACGATCGAGCACGCCGGGCCGATTGCGCCCGAGCTGCGGCCCCTGATCGGCAACCGCATTTACGGCTGCGACGACTGCCAACTGGTCTGCCCGTGGAACAAGTACGCCCAGCGCGCACGCGTGCCCGATTTCGAGCCGCGCGCCGCCTTGCAGGCGCCCGAGCTGCTGCGCGTCTGGGCCTGGAGCCGCGCCGAGTTCGAGCACCACACCGAGGGCAGCCCGATACGGCGCATCGGCCACGAGCGCTGGCTGCGCAACGTGGCGGTGGCCTTGGGCAATGCGCTGGCCAGTGACGACCTAGATGCGCATCAGGGAGCAGCCATCAGGGCAGCCTTGCATGAACGAATCGAAGACCCCAGCCCGCTGGTGCGCGAGCATGTGCGCTGGGCGTTGGCCGCACACGGAGCCGCCCCTGCCGTGCCGGACCAGGCTGCCGATGCGGCGCCACGGGGCTGCACCAAGGCGCTCGATTG
>JGI24109J20143_1000224_pt1 | contig 13587 bp, 10 predicted proteins | sample Subbio11_8B_AprC_FD_20143 | JGI IMG/M metagenome (IMG submission 20143) | reverse complement strand
TTCGATGCTGTCGATGATGCCGTCCAGGCCGTCGAAGATGGCACCCTGGCTGCCACGGTTGCCCAACAACCGGACGTGATCGGTCGTTTGGGTGTGGAAACTGCCGTCAAATACCTGAACGGCGAGCAGGTCGAAGCGAACACCCCCGTACCCCTTTCGCTGGTCACTAAGTAAACTGTTCGGAATGTCATTGCCCCCGGTGGCTTCACGCCGGGGGCATCCCCTAACACGTATGGCTACTTTTCGGCTTCAAATCGAACACATCACCAAATCATTCCCCGGTGTGCTGGCCGTGCAGGATGTCAACCTGGAGGCTTATCCCGACGAGATTCTAGCGTTGGTAGGTGAGAACGGTGCGGGTAAAAGTACTCTTATGAACATCCTGAGCGGGGCGTTACCGGCCGATGCCGGGAAAATTTGGCTGGATGGTGAAGTAGTGAACATCACGTCGCCGCGCAGGGCGCAGGAACTGGGGATTGCGATGATCCACCAGGAACTGGCCCTTATTCCGCAGATGACGGTGGCGCAGAATATTTTCCTGGGCCGCGAACCACGTTTTGCGGCAGGGTTTCTGCTTGATTCAAAAAAGATGACCGCGCAGGCACAGGCCATCCTTGACCAACTGGGGTTGGACTTTCCGGTTACCAGCCTGATTTCTGACCTTACCATTGCCCAACGCCAGATGGTGGAAATTGCCAAAGCGATTTCCTACCAGTCGCGGGTCATCATTCTCGATGAACCGACCAGCGCTTTGAGCGAACGCGAATCGGGGATTTTGTTCGCCCTGATGCGTTCTTTGCGCGAAAAAGGCGTCACCCTGATTTATATTTCTCACCGGATGGAGGAGATTTTCAATCTCTCGGACCGGGTGGCTGTGATGCGGGACGGTCAATTGGTTGGAGTAGGTCTGACCAAGGAATTAAATGTGAATACCGTGCTGCAAATGATGGTCGGACGCGAACTAAAAGATTTCTTCCCCAAAACCGAGTCGGAAATCGGGGATGTAGTATTGGAGGCTTGTCACCTGTGCAGCGGCGAGAGACTCAAGGATGTCAGTTTTTCTTTACGCAAAGGTGAGATTCTGGGTTTGTCTGGGCTGGTCGGTTCCGGACGCACCGAGGTCGCCCGGATCCTTTTTGGGGCGGATAAACTCGATAGCGGTGAAATCAGGCTGGATGGACGGGTGGTACAACTCCGTTCGCCGCAGGAAGCAATCCGCCAAGGAATCGGCCTGGTAACAGAGGACCGCAAAGCTCACGGGCTTTTCTTGGGACAAAGTGTGCGTTCCAATGCGGCTGTGCTCCTTTTTGAAAAACTTTCGCGCTTGGGATTTATTCTGTATGGAAAGGTGGAGAGCTGGGTAAGCCGCGCAGTTTCACAACTCTCCATCAAAACGCCACACCTGGGGCAAAAATTACGAAACCTCTCCGGTGGGAATCAGCAAAAAGTGATTATTGCCCGCTGGCTGGCTGTTAACCCGCAAATATTGATCCTGGATGAGCCGACGCGTGGAATTGATGTGCCATCGAAGGCTGAAATTCACGCCCTGATCGGCGAGTTAGCCTCTAAAGGGATGGCCATTTTGATGATTTCCTCCGAACTGCCGGAGATTTTGGCCATCAGCGACCGGATTCTGGTCTTACGCGAGGGACGCCTGATGGCCGAATTTACCCGCGCAGAGGCAACCCAAGATCACATCATGCATGCTGCCACCGGGCAATGGGAAGCGGCAGGATAAGCGACGATGAACCAAAAATTGCTCACCTTTTTACGGTCCAACAGCGGCCTGCTGATCTTATTATTTGTGATCCTTCTGCTTTCACTTCTTTCTCCGCACTTCCTATCGACCAGAAACCTGCTGACGGTTTCTTTGCAGGTGTCGATGATTGCCATAGCCGCCATAGGAATGACCTTTACCCTCATTACGGGTGGGGTGGACCTCTCTGTTGGATCGGTTGCAGCGCTGGCGGGGGCACTGGCCGCCGGGTTATCGACCCGCAACGAGCTGGGCACCTACCCGGCCATGCTCCTGGCCCTGGCTGCGGCAGCCGGTGTGGGTCTGCTCAACGGGGCGATGATCGTTTGGGGACGCATCCCACCTTTCGTAGCCACCCTGGCCACCATGGCGATCGCCCGCGGCCTGACCCTGGTGTATACCCAGGCCAGGCCGATTTCCGGGCTGGACGGGCAATTTACTTTTTGGGCCAGCGATATTGCGAATTTCCCGATACCCATTTTAGTCCTTTTGTTCGTCACAGTAGGGCTGTATATCCTTTTGCACCGCTCGGTTTTTGGTAATGACATCTTCGCCATTGGCGGAAACGAAGAAACTGCCCGCCTGGCAGGGATTTCCCCAGCCAGGGTCAAGATCGGGGTCTACACCATCAGTGGGCTGTGCGCAGGATTGACCGGTTTGCTGCTGACCGCCCGCTTGTGGTCTGCTCAGCCCAATATCGGAGTCGGGTTGGAACTAGACGCCATCGCAGCTTCCGTTATGGGTGGGGCCAGCTTGCTGGGAGGAGCCGGCTCGGTTCCTGGGGCGGTCATCGGGACTTTCATCGTGGGTGCGGTTGCCAATGGTCTAAATCTGCTCGAGGTGCCATCCTATAACCAACAGGTGATTAAAGGGTTGGTTTTTATTGTGGCAGTCATCCTGGATTATGTGCTGAAACGTCGTCTGAAATAAGCCCACAGCCTGCCTTACAAGGACAATGGCGACACGATTTTAAGAATTAATCGCGTTTAAAGCGCGAATAGTCTGGTTTGGGCATATTCATCCCCATCACCGGCAGGCCGTTGAGGGCGCGCACCTTGAGCGATAACCCAAAGAGTTGGATAAAGCCTTCCGCACCGCTCTGGTCGTACACATCCTCCTGGCCGAAGGTGGCAAAATCCTCACGGTATAAACTAAATTTGCTTGAGCGCCCGGCTGAGATGATGTTACCTTTGTACAACTTCAGGCGTACTTTTCCAGTCACCGGCCCCTGGGTGCTGTCGACGAAAGCGTCGATCGCCTCGCGCAATGGGGTAAACCACATCCCGTTATAAACCAACTCGGCATATTTCAATGCGACCACATCCTTAAAATGGATCGTTTCGCGGTCGAGCACCATCGATTCGAGCTCGCGATGGGCTGCCAATAGGATCGTACCGCCGGGAGTTTCGTACACCCCGTGGGATTTCATCCCTACCAGGCGGTTTTCAACCAGGTCCACCCGCCCGATAGCGTGTGCACCACCGATCTTGTTGAGGTTGGCGACCATTTGCCCTGCGGAAAGGATGACCCCATTGAGCGCGACCGGCGTGCCCGATTCGAAGGATATTTCGACATACGCTGGCTGGTCGGGAGCATTTTCCGGCGCGACACTGATCTGGTACATCGATTCCTCTGGCTCGTTCCACGGGTCTTCCAGCAATCCACCCTCGTGGGAAAGATGCCACAGGTTGGCATCCCGGCTGTAGATCGACTGGATTGTGGCGGTTATTGGGATGTTGCGAGCATTGGCGTAAGCGATTGCATCTTCGCGCGAGCGGATATCCCACTCGCGCCAGGGTGCAATGATCTTCAGGCGCGGATCGAGGGCCATGACGGTCAATTCAAAGCGCACCTGGTCGTTGCCTTTACCGGTCGCGCCGTGGGCGATAGCGTCGGCGCCGGTCAGATGGGCAACTTCTACCATGTGTTTGGCGATTAACGGGCGGGCGATAGAAGTACCCAGCAAGTATTTGCGTTCATAAATCGCACCCGCTTTGAGGAGGGGGATGAGGTAATCGCTGGCGAATTCCTCTTTTAGATCGCGGATGACCAGTTGGCTGGCGCCGCTTTTGAGGGCTTTCTCTTCCAGGCCGCTCAGGTCCTCGTCCTGACCCACATCGGCGGTGAAACAAACTACTTCACAGTGATAGTTCTCGATTAACCAGGGAACGATCACCGAGGTGTCCAGGCCGCCGGAATAGGCCAGGACTACTTTCTGGACAACAGGTTTTGGGTTGGGGTTCATTTTACCTCCACGAAAAGATTAAAAAAACGACCCTCCGAGAAGGAGGGCCGTTTACGACCTGGGTTTGTGTTGTTAATTCAGGTGACTTTACCGGTTGCAGGTTCTAAACACAAATTCCCATCCTTCCCAGATGGATGATGGGGTGAGACGACGAGAGCGCAGCGGTGTTTTTGTGGTGAACATATTGGGTTTAGTTTACCCCTCAAAGGGGAGGATGTCAAGGAAAATTTAATTTCGGAAAAATATTTTTTTTACAATCTTCTTCCGGGTGACCGGCGTAAAACCACCATACTCGACCTGGAGCCGGGGAGCACTCAGTCTCCGCAACAGGGTGACGGATAATTAATGGGCAGGCAATATTTAAAACAATATTGATAAATATTCCCTTATTTATTATAATAAGCCGGTTCACATTTCCCATTATAGGAGAAAAGCATGTCGCGTTTTAAAACTTCCATGTTACTGCTAACCATCTTTGCCCTGTTGGTTAGCGCTTGTGCCGGACAGGCGGTAGTTTCTCAGGCTGAAGACGCCGGCAAATTGGTGATTTATTCCGGTAGAAGCGAGAGTCTGGTCGCACCCATTATCGAGCAATTTTCACAGGTGACCGGGGTAGAGGTTGAAGTCCGGTATGGCAATACAGCCGAGATGGCCGCCACGTTATTGGAGGAGGGTACCAACTCACCAGCCGATATTTTCTTCGCCCAAGACCCAAGCGGATTGGGCGCAATTTCAGCCGCTGGGCTGCTGTCCCCGCTTCCTGAAGAAACCCTCAATAAGGTAGAATCGCGGTTCCGCTCATCACAGAGGTTTTGGGTGGGCATTTCTGGACGTGCGCGGGTCGTGGTTTATAACATTGACCGGGTGGAGCCCGACGACCTGCCGGCAGATATCCGCGGTTTTACTGACCCGCAGTGGCAAGGGCGGATTGGCTGGGCGCCCACCAACGGTTCATTCCAAGCGATGGTGACCGCCATGCGCCAAGTGTGGGGCGAGGAGGACACTCACGCCTGGTTGGAGGGTATCCAGGCTAACCAGCCGGTGGTTTACGAAAACAACACAACCATCGTGGCGGCAGCCGCCAGCGGTGAGATTGATATCGGCTTCGTCAACCATTACTATCTCTACCGCTTTTTGGCTGAAGAAGGCGAAGAATTTAAAGCACGCAATCAATTTATCCAATCGGGTGGGCCGGAGTCGTTGGTTTTGGTTGCAGGAATCGGCCGGCTTGCTACTGGGAAAAACGAAAATAATGCCATTCGTTTCATCAATTTTATGCTTTCGCCTGTAGCCCAACAGTATTTTGCCTCCCAGACTTATGAATATCCACTGGTGGATGGGGTTCAAACGGCGCGCGAACTGCCACCTTTGGAGGATCTTTCCACGATCGATATCTCCTTGGAGAGGCTGTCCGATTTACGCGGGACGCTCGATTTGCTGCGCGATAGCGGCGCGCTTCCCTAGGCGTAGGGTTTGATGAACATGGTCGCTTTGCGCAATACAAGCCATAAACTTATTACCTTCTTAGGTATTACCAGAAGTTTCTGGTTATGGTTTGCAGCGCTGTTGGTGGTGGTTGGTTTGCTGCTGCCCCTGGTTTATCTTGGGATGCGCGGTTTTTCTGCTGATGAACAGGTGTGGGCCTGGCTGCTACGAGCCCAAACCCTGGAACTCATCGGGCGCAGCCTCGGATTGGCGGGGGCAGTCAGCCTGGCCTCGATTGTCCTGTCTGTGCCGCTTGCCTGGCTGGTAACCCGCAGCGACCTTGCAGGTAAGCGGTTTTGGTCCACAGTCCTCCCACTTCCGCTGGTCATTCCCAGTTATGTGGGAGCATACCTGTATCTTTCTGCTTTCGGCTCGCGCGGTTTGCTCCAGAGCGTTTTAGAGGGCCTGTTTGGCGTTCAGCGCTTGCCGGATATTTCCGGTTTTTGGGGCTCTTTTTTAGTCCTAACCCTGATGAGTTATCCGTATATCTTCTTAACGGTACGGGCGGCACTGCTGCGCAGCGACCGTTCAGTGGAGGAGGCTGCCCGCAGTTTAGGCAACACACCCTGGCAGACCTTCTGGCGGGCTGTTTTCCCTTTGCTGCGCCCGGCGATAGCGGCTGGCAGCCTTTTGACCGGTCTGTACGTCCTGCGCGATTTTGGAGCCGTCTCGATATTACGCTACACCACCTTTACCCGCGCGATCTATATTCAATATCAGTCATCTTTTGACCGGGCTGGAGCGGCATTGTTGGCTCTGGTGTTGGTGGCAGTTACGATTGGGGTGTTGTACTTTGAACTGCGCCTGAACAACCGCCAGAATTTGAGCAGCCCCCAGACCCACAAACCGCCCCCACTGGTGAGATTGGGAAGGTGGCGCATACCCGCCACGCTGTTCATCCTGATGGTGTTGTTGTTGGCTTTAGTGCTTCCGGCTGGCATGTTGGGGTACTGGTTAGTGCGGGGATTGGCTGCGGGCGAGCAGGTTGGTGATTGGGTGCGACCGCTTATTAACTCGCTCTTAGCGGCTGGCTTTGGAAGCGTGGCATCCCTGTTGGCAGCCCTGCCGTTGGCCATTTTGGCGGTCCGCCATCCGGGTAGAGCCAGCAGTCTCCTCGAGCGCTTCAGTTATATCGGATTTGCCCTGCCTGGAGTGGTCATTGCCCTGGCCCTGGTCTTCTTTGGAGCCAATTTTATGCCCTGGGCTTATCAAACCCTGGCAATGTTGGTATTCGCCTATGTTATTTTGTTTCTTCCGCAGGGGGTCGGGTCTGTGCGAGCATCTTTGCTGCAGGTCCATAAGAATGTAGAGGAGGCCGGCCACAGCCTGGGAGCCGGCCCGTTGCGTGTTTTTATACGGGTTACCCTACCGCTGGTCTGGCCAGGTGTTGCTTCGGGTATGGCGTTAATTTTCCTGACTGTAATGAAAGAACTGCCGGCCACACTCATTCTATCGCCGACAGGTTTTCCAACCCTTGCCACTCAAATTTGGTCTGCGGTTTCCGAGGCATTCTTTGCTCGGGCGGCATTTCCAGCTTTACTGATTATCTTAATTTCTTCTCTGCCCCTGGCAGTTTTTAACCTGTATTCTACCAAGAGAGGATCTTCGTACCCCCAATGAATCATCCTGCCATACAATGTACAACCCTCAGCAAAAGATATCAAGATCAACCGGCAGTCGATAAAGTGAATTTATCTGTACCAACCAGCACAATTCTTGCTATCGTCGGGCCAAGTGGCTGTGGTAAGACCACCACATTGCGCATGCTGGCCGGTTTCGAACGTCCGGATTCCGGTTCCATATGGATGCATGGCAAAGCAATTGTGGATCAAACGATTTTCACCCCCCCAGAAAAGCGCCGTATTGGGGTGGTTTTCCAAGAATATGCCTTGTTCCCACACCTGAATGTTTTTCAAAACGTAGTATTTGGATTAAATCGCATGCCGCGCCACGATCGCGAACAGGTAGCGGCCGAGATGCTGGAACTAACCGGTTTGGGGCGTTTGGTAAAGCGCTACCCGCATGAAATTTCGGGTGGCGAACGCCAGCGGGTAGCACTGGCGCGTGCATTAGCCCCCCAACCGCAAGTATTACTGCTCGATGAGCCGTTTTCTAATCTGGATGCCGAGCTGCGTCTTAAGCTGCGCGAGGATGTGCGCAAGGTGTTGCAGGAACTCAAAATAACAGCTGTGTTCGTAACCCATGATCAGGAAGAAGCGCTTTTCATGGGCGACCAACTGGCGGTCATGTCTGGTGGAAAGATTCACCAGGTCGGCACGCCTGAGGAAATTTTCGCTTTTCCGGCTAACCGCTTTGTGGCTGAGTTTATGGGAGATGCCAACTTTCTGCCAGGGGTGGTCACTGCTGCTGGAATCCAAACCGAAATCGGCCTGGTGGAGCAGCACCTGGACCTGCCGGACGGGGCACCGGTTGAGCTGGCTGTCCGGGTGGACGATATCGCTTTTGACCCGTTGGGAGAAGCCAACGCACGGGTAGTAGCTCGGAAATTTAAGGGTGTGATCAATGTTTACCATATCGCCTTACCCTCCGGGCTGGTGATCCAAGCCTTTCAACCTCATTACTCGGTGTTTCAGGTTGGAATGCCGGTTCGGGTGTGGCCCGACCCTGGCCATGAGCTGGCCTGTTTTTACAACGGAAGAGCATTAAAAGAATGAGAGACGGTTAGAAAACCATTAGTAAGAGTCGGGCGGGAAACCCCTAAGCGGATCATCCTCTCCTGAATAGCAAAAATTCTTTTGTGAAAACAAAGCCCTCCTTATCGTGGAACCAGGCCGCAGGCGAGAGGTCCAGGCAGGGTTTAACGCCTTTAACATTCATCTCCCAAAATTATCCTAATTCGATTAAAATAGCTGCTATCCGTCCCTTGCTGCCAAAAGCCCTCATTGATAAAGAAAGTAGTCAACCTCCCTGATGGATGGAGTATTTTCGGTAGAACCGTCACCCAATTGGTGAAAGGACGCAATACAATGCGGATAAAAACTCTTTTACTTGTAGCCGTATTAACCGTAACCTTTTTAGGTGCAACAGAATCCGTGCGGGCTGCCTGGGTTGGGCAACAAGACCAGCCCCAAGCGGGCGATCCGACTTTGATCTACTTTTTCTGGGGGGATGGCTGTCCGCATTGTGAGGCGGCCAAGCCATTTCTAGATAGCCTGGTCAATAAATATCCTGGGGTCGAATTGCGTTCGTATGAAATATGGAATAATGCCCAAAACCGCGATTTCTTCACCCAGGTCATGGCTGCCCATGGGGCCGAACCGCGTTTTGTTCCGGTGATTTTCATTGGCGATCGTATGTGGGAAGGTTACCGTGAGGAGTTGAACAGCGAAATCGAATCCGCGTTGGCCGCCTGCCTTGAGGTCGGCTGCCCGGACGCAGCCAGGGATATCGCTTTGCCCGTGGGGGGTGAAAGTACAACCGGGACAGGCGTACCCCCCTTGCCATTGTTGGTAGGAATTGCCGTTGTAACTGTGGGAGGCGTGGTTGGTTTCTTCTTTTTTAAGGCGAGGTCGAAAGAGAACCAACGCCGAAAAAGAGTCGTAACGAAACAAAACCGGAGGAAGAACAGGGACGGATAGGCCGGAAACCCTACAACGGGGTCCGGTATTCTTCCGGAACGGGCATGCCGCCGTCCCACACCACGGTGCGGAAATCATCCGGTGAGGTGTTGCCTTCAGAGTTGATTAACAGCACCTGGGAATCCCTATTCAGGTTGAGGCCTTGGCGCAGTTCACGAGCATCTTCGTATTCCATTGTATACATCAACGCCCCCAGGGTGACCGCCCCGGATTCGCCGGAGATGATGAAGGGGTCACCGTTGAGCGGTACGCCGTAAACGCGCATGCCTTTAGCGGCAACATAATCGGGGCAGATGGCGAACATATCGGTTACTTCTTGTAGAATGCGCCAGGCGAGCGGATTTGGCTCACCGCAGGCCAGGCCAGCCATGATCGTATCCAGGTCGCCTTCGAAGGTGTGCGGGTTTCCGTCGTTGATTTGGATGGATCGATACAAACAGGCGGCTTTGGTCGGTTCAACGACCATGGAATAAGGCCGGTCTGTGCCAAACAGGTTGGCGTAAAAACCGAGGGTAGCGGCTGCCAACGATCCAACTCCTGCCTGGACCAACACATGGCTAGGCTTAATGATGCCCTGGGCAGCCAATTGCTCTTGAGCCTCGCTGAGCATGGTGGTGTAACCCTGCATGACCCACTTGGGGATCGATTCGTAACCATCCCAGGAAGTGTCGGAAACAACCTCCCAGCCGTGCTTTTGAGCGTCTTGAACAACTTGGCGGACGGCGTCGTCGTAAGTGCCATCGATGATGACAACTTTAGCCCCGTTCTCCTGAATGGCCTGAATGCGGGCAAGGGAAGTCAGTTTGTGGACGTAGATTACCGATTTAAAGCCCATTTGAGCGGCCGACCAGGCCACACCGCGCCCGTGGTTGCCGTCGGTGGCGGCTGCGAAGGTCAGATTGCCCAACTTTTCGCGCAGCCCGCCGCCCGTCAGATCATGGAAACTAAGTTTGTGATCGGAAATACCCAGGCGCTCGCGGATCAATTGATAAATGGCATAAGAGCCACCCAGGACTTTGAACGAACGCAGATTTAAACGAACCGACTCATCTTTGACCCATATACCGCCCAGACCGAGCCGGTCGGCCAGGTTGGGTAGTCCCTTCAGCGGGCTAATCCGGTAACCGGGCATTTGGCGGTGGAAGTGGCGTGCCAGGCGCGGTACTTCCGGAGGAATCAGTTCGGAAACGATTCTTGGGTTGGCGAGCGCGCGTGAGCGGGGGTTTTCAATCCATGCGATTGGTTTTTCGGGTTTCATAGCTTGCCTCTTGGTCGTATTGTCTGACAACCTTGATTATAATCGATATTCATTTGATCACAACAGTCTGTCTCCGCGAATGCTCATCCAGCCTGTGAAAGCTTGTGGGCAGGGATCGCGATATGGCGGCGGCACCCCCCGAACCTGACCTGGAGGGATACCTGCCCGCCCTTCCCTTTCCAGGTTGGCAGGTCGTCTATCTGTAGAAACGCCACCCTTCCTGACAGGCTCTAGTCGGGTTGGGTGGTATGCGCCGGTTGGCATTCCGCCCGGCCATCCTGCGGTTGAGGTTACGGTTTACCCATACCACCCAACCTACGGGTTCTAATTGTAGCAATCCCCGTGCAGGTTGGGTTTTGGGGATGTTGCAGGGAGTGAAGGGAAGGTCGTTACCCAAAACCCAACATTTTGGTTATGGGTCGAGTTGGGTGGTATGCGGTGGTTGGCATTCCGCCCGGCCATCCTGCGGTTGATGCTACCTGAAACCCATACCACCCAACCTACGGGTTCTAATTGTAGCAATCCCCGTGCAGGTTGGGTTTTGGGGATGTTGCAGGGTGTGAAGGGTTAGGGTCGTTCCACAAAACCCAACGTTTTGTTTATCGGTCGAGTTGGATGGTATGCGGTGGTTGGCATTCCGCCCGGCTGTTGGGTGGTATGCGGCGGTTGGCATTCCATCCGGGCATCCTGCGGTTGAGGTTACGGTTTACCCATACAACCCAACCTACGGGTTCTAATTGTAGCAATCCCCGTGTAGGTTGGGTTTTGGGGGTTTTGCAGGGTGTGAAGGGTTAGGGTCGTTCCACAAAACCCAACGTTTTGTTTATCGGTCGAGTGGTTGGCATTCCGCCCGGCTGTTGGGTGGTATGCGGCGGTTGGCATTCCGCCCGGCCATCCTGCGGTTGATGTTACCTGAAACCCATACCACCCAACCTACTCCTGGTACGCCAATTTTCAGTGCCAAATCGATGGGGTGCGAGGGGGAGGGCTACGTCCCGGCGATGGTCAGGGTATCCGAATGACCTTGCTGGGCGACAACGGTAGATGGCCTGGCATGGGTGAGGTCAATTTTTCAGGGCAGGTTCCTCAGGTGGATAAATTCCTCAACTTCCTGGCGGTAAGGCAGGGACGGTTGGGCACCAGCGCGGGTAACCGAGAGTGCTGCGGCTGCATTGGCGAATTGAGCTGCCTCGACCAATGGACGCCCTTCAGATAAGGCAACCGCCAGAGCGCCGACGAACGCATCTCCTGCGGCGGTAGTATCCACCACCTGCACGTCAAGCCGCGGGATGACCATCTCGACTTGCTGCCCTGCGGCGGTTTCAATCACCAGGGCTCCGCGATCTCCCAAGGTAAGGATGGCACTGCCGACTCCCATTTCCATCAGGCGCACGGCTGCTCGGCGGGCAGTTTTCATATCTGTGATGGTGATACCGGTATAGAAGGCAGCCTCGTGTTCGTTAGGGACAAAAACATCAATTTGAGTCAGCAAACCGGCGGGAAGTTCGCAAGCGGGGGCCGGGTTAAGGATCACTTTTGCCCCATTTCTTTTTGCCAGGGTCACCGCAGCCGTGATTGTATCGAGCGGAGTTTCGAGCGGCATGACCACCCAATCAACCGGCGCTAATCGCGGCCAGGCCGTTTTCACATCCTCGGCGGTAAACGCGAAGTTTGCACCGGAAGCGACCGAGATGCTGTTATTGCCCTGGGCATCGACAGTGATTAAGGCTACCCCGGTTGCCACCTGCGGATCGATCTTGATATGAGCCGTGTCGATGCCTTCCTTGCCGACCTGGCCGCGCAGCTCTTCACCGAAGGGGTCTGCTCCCACGCAGCCGATCATGCTCACCTGCCCGCCTAACCTGGCTGCAGCAACTGCCTGGTTAGCCCCTTTTCCGCCTGGGAAGGTTTTAAAAATACCCCCCAGCAAGGTCTCACCCGGTCTTGGTATAGCCGGCATACGAACCACCAGGTCCATATTCAAACTTCCAACTTCTAGGATGTGCGCCATCTCTCGTTTCCTTCGTTTTTTTTACAATCATAAACGACATTTGCAATTTCGATGAGATTAAATGACCCCCAATTGGGATATAACCTTTGTTTGAGGCCTGAGTGGATGGATCACAGATCGGAAGGCTGCCTTCAATCATCCTAAGGATGGCTGTCTTGAAAATCCCTAACCTACAGCCCTAAGGAACTGCCCCTTCTGTTTTAGGATGTTTTTTCAGTCGGATCAATGCGTGCAAGTAAAAATGTATGGGGTGACTTTATTGACAGGGTCGGATGTTCTTGCTATTATTTTAAGAGTTATAATATATCAAAGGTAATTCCTGCTGTAATTTAATTTTATAAATCTCTGTGCGTCTGCGTTCAAATTGAGATGGAAGATGGATGAGGCTTTGATATGCAAATTGCACGGGTAATAGGATCGGCAGTATCGACCGTCAAAGACCCAAAATTAACAGGTCTTAAACTTCTGATTGTTCAAAAAGCATCTCCTGATAATCGAATATTCGGGGATCCCTTTATCGCCGCAGATACCGTCGGCGCAGGTAGAGGTGAACTGGTGATGCTGGTAGAAGGCAGTTCATCCAGATACTCAGGCAAAACTTTGGATCATGCGGTCGATGCGGTGATTATCGGAATTTTGGATTCTTTGGAATTGGATGGTGAAGTCGTGTTCCAAAAGAGCTGACTACAACCACATCCCCTTTTTTGCGAGGATATTGCATCCAAAACTCAACTTTAAGTTCAAGGGACTTAATAACGGCAACCGTAAGCCTGTCTACATAGCAGACTGGGAGGGTGCACTTAATTACCCCGGATGTCTGCGTGTTTGGTCGAGTATTTCCCATAGGTCATAACAGAAGGAGGCGCCTATCAATAAATTCAGCATAACTGCCACTCAGATCAGTTTTCCTAAACTACACCTATCAAAATAAACCAAGAGGAGGAAAAAGTGGATATTAATGTCATTATCATCTGGATTATGATGGTTTTCATGGTCCTTGGTGCCATTGACCGCATTCTCGGCAATCGATTTGGTCTAGGAAAAGAATTCGAAGACGGCTTTAATGCGATGGGCCCGCTAGGACTGGCGATGGTTGGTGTCATTTCTCTGGCGCCTGTTTTGGCCAATATCCTGCGCCCGGTTGTGGTGCCGGTTTATCAGTTCTTGGGGGCAGACCCAGCCATGTTCGCTACCACCCTGCTGGCTAATGATATGGGTGGCTACCCGCTCGCC
>JGI24109J20143_1000223_pt1 | contig 13591 bp, 11 predicted proteins | sample Subbio11_8B_AprC_FD_20143 | JGI IMG/M metagenome (IMG submission 20143) | reverse complement strand
CCCCGACTCTGGTTCCCGCCCCGCCTTAATCCATTTTGTTCGCCAGCGCATTTATGGCTGCTGGTATGCCAATCTTCGACGACGATACCCGGTTTAGGTACGCTCGGGGTTCGCGAGACAGACCCGGATACCATAGTTTAATCCATGCCTGCTATTCGAGAATATGTTACTTTCGAAAATAAGCGGTCCCTATCCTGTTATCCTACTCAATGCCTGACCTAACCGCTCCACTTCTGAAAGGGTGTTGTAATGGGTCGCGCCGACCCGCACCATTCCGCCGCTGGCTTCCAGCCCCAGGCGCTCGGTCACGTTGATCGCATAGTAGTTGCCATCCCAGGCGTAGATCTCCTCCTTCGCCAGTTTTCCGGCCACCACCCGCGGGGGCAGGTCTCTCAGGCGGAAGGAAAAGGTCGGGACGCGTTCGTGCATCCGGTTGGGGTCCTGTAAGCCGTAGAGCTTCAATCCGCGGATGGACTGCAAGGTCTCCAGGAGGGCCTGGTTCAATTCCTGGTCGTAGGCGAAGATAGCCGCCAGGGCCTTCTTGAGCGCCAGCCGCCGTCCGCTGAAGCCTGCGCCGGCAAACTGAGGTTCGAACGGGCTGCCGAACTGCTCCCCGATCCATTCGAAATACTCGATCGTCCCCAGCACGCCAGCGATGCCCTCGTGGTTCTGGGTGCCGGTTTCGAACTTGCCCGGCAGTTCACTGGAGGCCGGGCGGACTTTGTAGGCCATCAACTCGTTTAGGATGGCACGTTTGCCATACAGGATGCCGGCATGCGGCCCGTAATATTTATAGCTCGAAGAAACCAAAAAGTCGCAGTCCAGGGCTTGCACGTCGATCGGCCCGTGGGGCGCGAACTGCACCGCGTCGATATACACCCACGCGCCTGCTTTGTGGGCCATGCGGATAATCTCGTCCACCGGATTGATCGTCCCCAGCGCATTGGAGGCATAGCCGGCCGCCACGAAGCGCGGCTTGCGTTCGAGCGCGGTGCGCATCTCCTCCATATTGAGGGTCCCGTTATCAGGGTGAAAATCGACCCAAATCACCTTACAGCCGCGGTCAGCAGCCGCCAGCGCCCAGGGGGTGACGTTGGCGTCGTGATCCAGGCGGGTCAATACGATCTCGTCGCCCGGCTGCCAGGTACGGGCGATCGAACGGCTGAGGTGAAGGGTCAGGGTGGTCATATTGCTGCCGAAGATGATCTCGTCTGGGCCGGAGGCGTTGTAGAAATCGGCCATCGCCAGGTGGGCTTCTTCGAGGATGGCATCCGATTGGATGCTGGCGGAAAACGCGCCGCCATGATTGGTGTTGCACTCCAGCAGGTAGCGGTTGATGCGGTCCAAGGAGGGTTTAGCGATCTGGGTCCCGCCCGGGTTGTCGAAGAAAATAGCCGGCCGGCTGAGGGAAGGGAAGTGGCTGCGAATCGCGTTGAGATCGAGTATCATCGGGTTTTCTCCTCATTTTGGGTTAGCCTGGAATCCCTTTATTTTATCATTGCTTGGGCCAGTTCCCGGCTTCATCGTTGGAGCGAAGCAATCGGGTATTCATAGGGTTAGCCATTTCACCCTCCTTCAGCAGCGGACCCTGCTTTTATGGAAATTGTGCCGGTCGGCGGGCGGTCTACAACAAACTTCTGGCAGTCTAAAACCACCCCGCGCATTCCGTTTCTCGTGTACAATCAACCTAAGTGGCCTGATGCCACACGACCACCCTATTCATCGGCACGCTGTAAGGAGTTCCTATGTACCACATGATCCTGATTGTCGGAAATCTCGGCCGCGACCCGGAGATGCGCTACACCCCTTCCGGCCAGGCGGTGACCAGTTTTTCGGTCGCTACCAGCAGGCAGTACACCTCCGCGAACGGCCAAAAAGTCAAGGAGACGACCTGGTTCCGTGTTTCCGCCTGGGGCAAACAGGCCGAAACATGCAACACCTACCTGCGCAAAGGCAGCAAAGTGTTGGTCGAAGGCCGCCTAACGCCGGACAGCTCCTCCGGCGGTCCACGCATCTGGAACCGCGCGGATGGTACTCCGAGCGCGTCGTTCGAGGTGACCGCAGTCTTGGTTCGTTTCCTCTCCTCGCGCGGTGAAGGGGAAGGCGGACTTGGCGGTGATGAAACGGTCGAAAGCGATGCTGGCGAAGATATTCCCTTCTAGGCTGGCTGCCCGATGACTACCAAACCACTCCCCGCGGGCTTGCAAATGGAATTACCCCCCGATTTGGAACCCATTTACAGCAATATCGCGCGGATCAGCCATACCCCATCCGATTTTATCCTCGATTTCGCCCGCGTACTTCCTGGTCAGGCTGCCAACAAGGTTTTAACCCGCCTGGTCATGTCGCCCATCGGTGCAAAGCTCTTTATCCGCGCTTTGGGTGAAAACCTGGCCCGTTACGAAGCCCATTTTGGAGAGATCATGCTTCCTCAAGGCGACTCTGGATTGGCCGGTGGGCTCTTCCGCCGGCCCCAACCCAACGAAACCTCGGACCCTGGTGAATAAGGTTATGGAAGATTTAAACACGTTTACCGAACAGGTACATCAGGTTTTTGAGGCTCTCAACCAGGTGCGCGATAAAGCTTTATTACAGTCCCGCCAGCTCACCCGCCTTTCCGCCAACACCATCCGTGCTATTCATCGCGGCGAGGTGGAAGCCGCTCACCAGAATTTGGCTCAGGCTAAGGAAATCGCCTCCGGATTGAAAGACATGCTGGCGACCTACCCCCAGGTTCTTTTTGCCGGTTACACCCAGGATGCGCTTAAAGAATACGTTGAAGCCAACCTGACATGCGCGATTATCGAAAATGAACCCTTGCCAACTCCCGAGTCGCTGGATGTGGAAATCTCCACCTATCTTAACGGCCTGGCTGAAACAGTCGGTGAGCTGCGCCGCCGCTGCCTGGATATTCTCCGCCGCGGCTACTCTGATGAGGCTGAGCGCCTGCTGTCCTGGATGGATGAGATTTATAACCTGCTGGTGACGGTGGATTACCCCGATGCGCTTACCAATGGTCTGCGCCGCCAGACCGACCTGGCCCGTGGGATTATCGAGCGTACCCGCGGCGACCTGACCCTCAGTCTGCGTGAGTACCGCCTGCAGCAGTCGCTTGACCGCGCTGCCGCCTACCTGTCGGATGAGGGTGACTTGCATGCGCACGATTCGGGCCTCTGAACTGGGCATCTTCCTTTACTGCGCCCGCGCCTGGTGGTACCAACAGCGGGGGATGAGCCCTCAAAACGAAGGTGAGATCGATGCTGGAAATTTATACCACCGCCAGCACGGGCGGCGTGTCCTGGTAGCCGGCCTTATGAAATTGGTTGGTTGGCTGGCGCTTTTGAGTGCCTTCGTTGTTGCGGCCGTCGCTATCACCCTCCAGCTCCTGCCCTGAACGGCGGCGGTGATTTACTTACTGGTAGTGTTATTGCTCCTCTTGGGTGCTTTTTTGCTTTGGCAGGGTAACCGCCAGCAGTCTGCCAGCGGCCTGCCGGTTGGGCGGGTGCTGTATGCGGATCCAAAAATCATAGGCCGGCCGGAAAAACCCTTTTTCGACGCCGGTCTGATGCTTACCGGCAAGCCCGATTACCTTGTCGAAGATGGGCCCAACCTAATCCCCGTAGAGGTCAAAAGCGGCTGGGCTCCTTCTGAACCTCACACCGGGCACATTTACCAGTTGATGGCTTATTGTATCCTTATCGAGCGCTCCACCGGCCGCCGCCCGCCTTATGGTATCTTGCGTTATCGCAACCGCTCGTTTGCGATCGATTTCACCCGTCAGGCCGAACAGGATTTGCTGGTTTTATTGGATGAGATCCAAGATGCCGGCAGCCGCCGCGAACAACGGCGCTCACACGACGATCCGCGCCGGTGCGCGCGCTGTGGCTTTCGGACCGTTTGTGACCAACGATTATAAACCTCGCTGGTATAATCATGATATATGGATGCCTCCCTGCAACCTCCCCGCCGTATTGCGATAGGTCTGCATCCCTCCTTGCCGGAGGCGGCAGAAGAAGCGGCCAAAATTGCGCACTTCTTGCTCGGGCACGGGGCCACGCGAGCCGAATGGGCAACTCTGTCCGACCCGGGATTCCGGAGCGGGCTTGAGGCTGGCGAATTTGACATGCTCATCGCTTTGGGGGGAGATGGCACCATGTTGCGTGCGGGTCATTTGTGCGGACCTTTGGGCATCCCCGTTCTAGGAATTAACCTCGGGCGGTTTGGTTTCCTGATGGAGGTCAAGCACCTGGACTGGCCTTCGGTCATGCCATTGCTCTTAGAAGGCCGTTACCGTCTGGAGAACCGGATGATGCTGCGGGTTGAGCACCTGCGCGGCGAAATCAGCCTGGGAAGCTGGAGTGTCCTGAACGAAGTGGTGGTTTGCCGTGGGCAGTACGTCCGGCCGGTGCGGTTGAAAGCCAGGGTGGATGGATACCCGTTGGCGACTTATATTGCCGACGGCCTGATCGTCGCGACGGCCACCGGTTCGACCGCCTATGCTTTAGCGGTTGGAGGGCCGATTATGCCGCCCGACTTGCGCAACATCATGATTGTGGCTGTCGCCCCACACCTATCGATGGATCGCGCCATTATCCTTTCGGAGGGCTCGGTCGTCACCGTGAGCGTCCATACCAGTCACCAGGCGGTGATGAGCGTTGACGGCCAGTATCCGATGACCATGGAAGACGGCGATACGGTGCAGGTGGCATCGTTGCTGCAAATGGCTCGCTTTGTCCGTTTTCAGGACTACGGCTATTTTTATCGTAACCTTACAACTTATATGGAGCAAAACCCGGCTGCTGGGGAACCCTAATGATCGTAGACACTTCTAAAAAATTATATTGTGCCAACCATCCCAACAGAGAGACCTTGCTGCGCTGTAACCGCTGCGAGCGCCCGATCTGCACCGAATGCGCTGCCCTGACCGAAACTGGGTATCGCTGCAAAGACTGCCTCCGCGGCCAACAAAAAATATTCGAAACTGCCCAATGGACCGATTACCCACTGGGAATTATCGTGGCGGGTGTGTTGGCTTTTATCGGCAGCCTGCTGGCTGGATTTCTTGGTTTCTTTACCCTCTTTATTGCCCCCGTTGCGGGGGTAATCATTGCGGAAGCGGTACGTTGGGTAACCAAAAAACGCCGCTCGCGCACATTGTACCGGGCAACGACCCTGGGTGCGGTTGCCGGGGCGTTGGTATTGCCGCTGGTGAGCGTACTGGGTCTTCTCTTGGGCATCGGGGGGGGCGCAATTTGGTCGCTCATCTGGCAGGTGGCGTATGTTATTCTGATTACCAGCACGGTTTATTATCGCCTCTCTGGAATTCGGATTCGCTAATGACCCTATGCTAGTTGAACTTCGCATCGAAAATTTTGCCATCATCCAGTCTCTCGAGCTTGAATTAAAGCCCGGACTGACCACCTTTACCGGAGAAACCGGGGCAGGCAAGTCGATTATCCTGGATGCTATCATGGCACTTTTAGGCGGGCGCGCCGATAGTACCCTTATCCGCGCCTCCGCTGATCGCGCAGTGGTTGAGGGTGTCTACAGGATACCAGAGCCGAACCGGGCTGCCATCCATGCGCTTTTAGAGGCTGAAGATTTGCTGGATGGCGAGTCCACGGTTGCGATTGTGCGCGAATTGCGCCAGAGCGGGCGTAGTGTAGCCCGCATCAATGGACGCAGTGTCAGTCTCGGCCTGCTGCGAGACTTAGGCCAATATCTGGTCGATATCCACGGCCAGTCGGAGCACCTTTCTCTCCTGGTTGTGCGCCAACACCTGCACCTGCTCGATCGTTTTGCCGGCGCTCAGGCAAGCCTGGATGCCTACCGCAAGGTTTACCGCGAATTGCGCCGGGTTCAAAAAGAACTGGCTGCTCTTCGGCAGAGCGAGCAAGATGCCGCTCGCCGCATCGATCTGCTCGAATACCAGATTCAAGAGATTGAAAACGCGCACCTCACCCCTGGAGAAGAGGATGATCTGCGCTCGGAGCGCACCCGGTTGGCCAACGCCGAAAGCCTGGCATCTTTGACCCAACAGGCGTTGACCCTCTTGGATGAAGGCGCCCCCGAAACCCCTTCGCTCTCCGATCTTTTCGGCCAACTTGTCCATACCCTCGATGCGCTTGCCCGCATCGACCCGGCCCAAAAACCTGCTGCCGAGCAAGCCCTGGCGCTTAACGACACGCTGTCTGAGGCGGGGCGCGATTTGCATGTGTACCTGGAAAATATCGAATTCAATCCCCGCCGGTTGGAGCAGGTTGAGGACCGCCTGGACCTCATCCATCGCTTGCAGCGCAAATATGGCGGCAGCATCCAGGCCGTTTTGGAATTTGCCCGCACGACCCGCCGGGAGCTGGACACGATTGCGCATGCCACGGAACGCATCGCCGAGTTGGTGCAGCGCCAGGAGGAGTTGCTGCCCGAGCTGGGTGAGCTGGCGGGTACATTATCTGCGCTGCGGACCCGGGCAGCTTTCCGGCTGGCCCAGGCGGTCGAAGCTGAACTCGACGATCTTAAAATGAGCGGAGCACAATTTAAGGTCGATCAGCACAGGCGACCCGACCCGCACGGACTACCACAGGAAGACGGCCAGACTTTTTCCTTCGATGAAAACGGGATCGATCAGGTCGAATACCTGATTGCTCCAAACCCCGGTGAAGGTTTGAAACCTTTGGTTAAAATTGCTTCCGGCGGCGAGACCTCGCGCTTGATGCTGGCTTTGAAGCGGGTCCTCACTCAAGCCGATTCGATCCCTACCCTCATTTTCGATGAGATTGATCAGGGAATTGGCGGGCATATTGGCACGATTGTAGGCGAAAAACTGTGGCAGCTCTCGCGTAATCACCAGGTGTTGTGTGTCACCCACCTTCCTCAACTGGCAGCCTATGGCGATCAACAGTGGAGTGTCCGCAAAGGGTTGGAGAATGGACGCACAACCACACGGGTCGAGCGGCTGGAGGGTGAAGCGCGCCTGATTGAACTGGCAAAGATGATCGGCGCGGTAACCCAGGCCAACCTTAATGCCGCCCGGGAAATAATGCAAACCGCACAGGCCCGTTCTCACCAGCTCGCCGACCGCGCCAGGGGGGGTTAAGGTTGATGGACAAGGAAAGGCGAAAGTTTGTAGAGTGAAGTATGGACACTGACGGCTTAAAGCTCCGGATTCTGTTACTTGGGCCGCCGGTGGTTTACTTTGGCAACCAGAAGCTTCGCATCCAGCGCCGCCTGTTGCGAACGCTTCTTTACTACCTGGCCGGGCAAACAGAACCGGTAGGCCGCTCGGCGTTGATGAATTTGTTTTGGCCGGAGTTGGAACAAGAAGAATCCCGCCGCCGTTTACGCGAAATGCTCAGTAAACTACGCACTCAACTTCCCCATCCGTCCATTTTGGTTGCCGAACAGGATTATGTCTGCCTCGATCCGCAGCAGACCTATGTGGATGTGCTTGAATACCAGGCGTTATTGGATCAGGTGCGTTTTTTCCTTCAACGCCAAAGCACTTCGCCGCTTCCCGAAGCCATTTACCAGCAGATGTACAAAGCAATCCACTTATGGCGATCGCCAGAATTCCTGGCGGGGGTAAACGCGCCATCCACCGAGGGTTTAGACCGCTGGATTTCTCTTCAATCGCAGAGCTTAGATTTTTCCCGCCAAAATTTACTGGAAGCCCTGGCTGATCATTCGGCAAATAGTGGCGATCTTCAAGAAGCGGTTTATTGGGTGCGCCGTGCCTTGGAAATGGACGATGAAAATCCTGATCTGCACTACCGCCTGATTTCCTGGCTGCGCAACCTGGGAAAACGCAACGAAGCACTCAATATGTGTGAACAAGCTCGAAAGATTTTTGAAAACGCGGGCGCAACACGATTACCCCCTCCAATTGTTGGCTTATACCATCAAATACAGGGAGAGGCGGACTTGCCCGCCCAGGAAGCGCCTGTGCCCTGGCATCATACCTTGACTCTGCAGCTACCCTTCGTTGGCCGCAAGAAACTACTGGCCGAATTGAAACTCGCAATGCAGCGCGGCGGCGTCGATTTGATTTGGGGTGAAGCCGGGGCCGGAAAAAGCCGCCTGACCTTCGAATTTTACCAATCCCTGGAACCTGCTCCGCGGTTGCTGCTGGCTGCCGGGCATTCACACTTGATGGAAATGCCTTACCAGCCTTTAATCGATTCCCTTCGACATGCCGTAACGGTTGAGGAGTGGAAACAACTCGATTCCGTGTGGGCCGATCAATTATCTTTGCTGCTCCCCGAGCTGCTTACCTTGCGCCCTGGTACCCGCCAACCCGAGGCAGTGTCCGGTTCTAACCAGCGCCAAAAGACCGCCGAAACCTTTTTCCAAATTTTTAAAATCCTTGCCCGCCGCCAGCGTTTGTTGGTTTTTTTGGATGATGCCCAATGGGCCGATGCGGAGACCTTTGAAATTCTGGCTTACCTGTTGGATCATAAGCTGTTTGCGACCCATGGTCTGCTGGTAATTGCTGCTCGACCCGAAGAACCCAACGACGCCTTTACCCAATTCCTCAGCCAGTCGCAGGTTGCCTGGAATATGCGCCAGTCTCAACTCGAGCTGCTCTTCCTGGAAGAAATTGCCGAGCTGACCCGGCTTGCCTTGGGCAAACCAGCTCCGGATGGCCTGATCCAACGCCTGGCGCTGGATACCGGCGGTAATCCGCTCTTCCTGCTAGAAACGCTGCGCGCGTTAATGGAATTTCCAATGGATACAGGCCAGCTCCAGAGTGTGGAACACTTGCCGTTGGCCAGCAGCATCCGCGCATTGGTGCGCGAACGCCTGCGCCTGCTCGACCCTAATGCCCGTCAGGCATTATCGTCCGCCGCGGTTATTGGCAACCCATTCACTATCGATATCTTAATAGCAACCACCGAGTTAGATTCTAGTGAAGCTATCCGGGTGTTGGAGGCCATGGAAACAGCCCATTTGGTGCGCCCGGTGCAGATCCATGGCGAATTGGGATATGCCTTTATCCACGAAAAAATCCGCGAGGTGCTACTTTTTGAATTAAGCCAGGCCCGCCGCCAGAACCTGCATCTGCGCGCAGCCCAAGCCATGGAAAGTAAAACCGGTGAAATCCATGGGTACGCTGCAGCGATTGCCTACCATTATGAAGAAGCTGGGAACTTGAGACTTGCTTTTCAATACTGGTTGCAAGCCGGTGAATATTCACGCATTCGGCAAAAACGGGTGGACGCTCTTGCAGCTTTTCAGCGCGCGGAATCGATCCTCACAATGATCGAATTACAGGTACCCACTCCTCTTATCTGTCAACTCTATACGGCCTGGGGCGATATGGCTTGCGAGGACTTGGATAGCGACCAGGCAGAATATAGTTACGCAGTCCTGCTCCGCTACGGTGAGCAGCGGTACGCTCCCTTATTGGTAGGTATCGCTTACAAAGGTTTGGCGCGGGTGGCTGGTATCCGTGACCAACCCCGCCTGGCTCTGGCCCATCTGGATCATGCTATTCCTTTCCTGGCTGAGACCGACAATCCTTATGACCGAATCGAGGCCAGCCGCCACCGGGCGGTTTACCTCCACCAACTTCACCGTTACCAGGAATCTGCCGATATGCTCGAAAACGTCTTATACCTGGGGAATGATTTACAAGACTACCGCACCCGCCAGGCTTTTGCGGAGGCGCTGGTGCAGCTTGGGCTGGCGTATCTGCTTTTAGGGGAGACTACCCGATGCCAGGCCGCTGCCCAACGTTTAATGGATGTCGGCCAAAAGCTGACTCGTCCGGCTTCTATGGTTGGCGCCCTGGCATTATTGGCCATAACCGATTATCTGATGGCAGATTTCGAGGCTGCCCTCCACAAGTGTGACCAGGCTTTCCAATTGGCTGAGGATATCCAAGACCGGCGCCTGGTTTCCTATCTTTATTCGATCCGTGGGAATGTTTTCCTTCATATCGGGCATCTCGATAAGGCCTGGCAGGATTCATTAAAAGTTCTCGAGGTGGCTGAGGCTGGGCAAAACGCGGATATGCTCGCCAGAGGCTACTGCATTCAAGGGGATCTCTGGCGTTTCTTGCAGGATTACCCTGCCGCCATTCATTCCTACCAGCGAGGGTTGGATGCCAGCCACGAACACAGCACTACAATGGAGCTGCTTTTCCGGCTTGGGTTGGCCTTTGCCCTGAATGGACAGATCGAAACAGGTTTTCCGCTTCTTAACCAGGCGGTTGAACTTTGCCGTGAAACCCATCTGGATGTTGTACGACTACCCGCTGAGCTTGCCCAGGCGGTCGTTTACTTGTTAAGCGGGCAGACCGAAATTGCGCTTAAACTGGCGAATGATGCAGAAGGTCAGATCCGTCAGCGCGGTCTTCGCCTATTCCTACCAGGAGCTTGGTGGATATCGGGTATGGCGGCTGCCCTATCCAAACCAGAAGAGGCGCGAGGTTATGCTTTATCTTTGGTTCAGACGGGTGAAGAAACGAAGTCCCCCTGGGTAGGTATTTCGGCATTGGAAATCTTAATCCTGCTTAACCCTATCGAAGGGGATTTAATGGCCCAGAAATTACTCGATACGCTCTGTGCTTACCTTTCACCCCAATGTCGCAATGCCAGAATTCAGCCGGTTTTTGCAGCCTTTTGCGAAAAGATGTTTATCCAAACTGCTCCAGGTTAAGAAAAACTTTTTTAGGTTCCAGGGTTGTCCGGCAGCCTACCCGTTTCTTGAAACGTTGTGGGTGATGGGTGGGTTAAGAAAAGGGTATCCCGAATGGGTGTCGATGGTTTACTCATTCCGCTTGAAGCGAAAACAGTCAAGCAGCCATCACAAATATCGATCAAAAACCTCTTTTTGTCCATGATTCGGCAACGGTTTACCGTTATAAATGAGTAGGCAATCATCGCATTATAGACTGAGGACCTAGGGGCCCTTAGTAAAAAAGGTCGATAGTGACCGTGGATCATCACTATTGACCTTTTTGTTTCTAAAAGCAGGTCAAGAGCTGCGAATTTTCGCCATGGTTACGCCCTCTCCACCTTCATTGTCCAGCCCTTTATCCCAACTGGCTGCATAATCGGTCTTTGCCAGAGCCTCGCGGATCACCTGGCGCAGCCGGCCGGTGCCTTTGCCATGGATGATGCGCACAAAAGGCAGGCCGGCCAGGTAAGCCGATTCGATATAGCTTTGTAAGGCTTCCAACGCATCCTCAACCCGTTGACCGCGCAAATCTAACTCCATCCCTGGTGAGGGGCTGAAGGCGGTCGGCCGGGTTTCGATTTCGGCTGCGGCGCGCTTTCGTTGACCGGCAGGGGACCCAGAAGGGTTCGGGGGCGGGGGTGTGGTTAACAGGCTGTGGGGACGTTCGATATCCGTCAGGTGCGCCCGCACGCGCAAATTGCCCACCTGTACTTCGATTTCCGACTCGCCTAACGCGGATACCACCCCCTCCATTTTCAGCGAACGCAGGCGGACTTTATCGCCAGGTCGCAGCGGGCGCGGGGGGCTGCCCGGCACTACTCGACGAACAACCGGTTGTTCAATAGTCGTTTCCAGCTCGTCCACCCGCTCTTGAATCGATTTCAAAGCCTCCAGTGGTTGGTGAGCACGGGCCAGCGCTTTACGCAGTTCATCCAGTTCGGTACGTAATTTGACGATTTCTTGTTCTTGCTGACTGCGTGCTTTTTCCAATATCTGCTGGCGTTCGTCTTCAACTCTTTCCAAACGCAGGCTTAATTCCTTGCGGATTTGTTCAGCCTCGAACCGTGCCCGGGTGGCTGCCCCGCCTGCTTTCCGCGCCAGCGTGCGCTGGTGGTGAATTTCGCCCAGCAGGTCCTCGGCCTGCAGGTCGGTCGGGTCGATCATCCCGCGGGCTGCCTGGATAATCTTTTCCGAAAGTCCCAACCGTTCGGCGATGGCCATCGCGTTCGAGCGCCCGGGCAGGCCGATCACCAGATGGTAGGTTGGTTTGAGGGTGTGGAGGTCGAACTCTAAGCTGGCATTGACCACTCCGCTGGTGGCGTGGGCAAAAGCTTTTAATTCCGGGTAATGGGTCGCTACCAGGCTGGTGACCCGTTTTTCGATAAGGTGGGCCAGGATAGCGCGGGCCAGTGCTGAGCCCTCTTGCGGGTCGGTGCCTGCCCCCAGTTCGTCCAATAGTACCAGGGCATAGGAATCCATCCGCTTGAGGATCCGGACGATATTGGTGATGTGCCCGGAGAAGGTAGATAACGACTGCTCGATCGACTGCTCGTCGCCAATGTCGGCGTAGGTGTTGCGGAAAACGCTGAGTTTCGACCCGGATTGGGCCGGAATATGCAGACCAGTTTGAGCCAGGAGCGCCAGCAGCCCGACCGTCTTCAGCGAAACGGTCTTGCCGCCTGTGTTTGGCCCGGTGATGACCAGGGCAAAGGTGCGTTCATCCAGAACCACGTCGATAGGGATGACCGTTTGCTGGTCGAGCAGCGGGTGACGGGCCTGGTAAAGGACGATTGTGCTCCCGGGGTGATCCGCGCCCGCGGTTTTCTTGAAAGCAACCAACTCGGGTTCACACCCACGCAGGTCTTCGGCGTATTTAGCGCACATCAGGGCCAGGTCGAGGTTGGCCAGGGATGCGACGATCTCGATGATCACCAGACTGAAACCCCCAACCAGATCCGTTAAAACCGACAGGATGCGGCGTTCCTCGTCGCGCTCCTCGAGTTGACATTGATGCCAGTGGTTATTCATCTCCACCACCACCAGTGGCTCGACGAACAAAGTCGCCCCACTCGAGGATTGGTCGTGGACGATCGAGCGGATGCGCCCGCGCGATTCGGCCCGAACGGGGATTACATAACGCCCGTTACGCTGGGTGATCAGCGATTCCTGAAGATGGGGTAAATTTTTGGGGTCGTGCAGCAGGCGCTGCAGGCGGGTCATAAGGCGCTCGTGGGCGGTCTTGATTTCGGCCCGGATTGCGGCCAGTTTGGGAGAGGCGCTGTCGAGCACTTCGCCGCGCTCCGAAAGGGTGCGCGAGATGGCTTCGATGATCCCCGCGGGCGGCGCCAGGCTGGCGGCAATGGCTGCCAGACGTGGGTACTCGCGCTCCTTGTCCTCCAGCACGCGGAAAAGGTCGCGGGCCGATATCAGGGTGGCTTTGATATCCAGCAGCTCCTGGGGCAGCAACACCCCGCTGCGCCCGGCCCGATCGGCAAGAGCGCGCACGTCGCGCGCTCCCCCAATATGGGTCTCGGAGCGGACACTGAGCAGCAAGCGTGCCTCGCTGGTTGTGGCCAGGCGCTCCCTTGCCTGCTGCAGATCATCGGTCGGGCGCAAGGAGCGCGCCAATTCAGCCGAAGCTGAAAAATCAGCGTAAGCTGCCAGCTTCTCCAGCACCTTGGGAAACTCAAGGGTTATCAGCGATTTCTCATCCATCCCGGCGTGATTGTACCTTAATATTGGCGAGTAGAGGGCCGTGAAATGGTGGAAATTCGCGCTTGGATGGCCAGGTCATGTGGTATGGGTTTCAGGTACCATCCAGCGAAAGATGGCCGGGCGGAATGCCAACCGGCGCATACCACCCAACTCGACCGATAAACAAAACGTTGGGTTTTGGGGAACGACCCTAACC
>JGI24109J20143_1000222_pt1 | contig 13593 bp, 13 predicted proteins | sample Subbio11_8B_AprC_FD_20143 | JGI IMG/M metagenome (IMG submission 20143) | reverse complement strand
GTGATAGAAGGCTTGGGTAAATAATAGCGGGGATTTGGTTTTCCACCCACCAGCGAGAGAATGATGACCCGACTTCCAAAAGCCCTCGTCGATAGGGTGAGGAACGATTCTTGGGAAATTTCCAAAGCTGTATCCCCCATGGGGAGTCATATTCCATTTTTAATTTATTTCGGTGATCTCACCAAAAGAGAGGGTTTTCAACTGTCAGGAAAGGTTAAACACCTGCTGATAGTTTATTTACTATCGTTGCCAGGATTGGTCAGATCGTCGTCCATGTCATCTTCATCATCCATTAATTCATCGAAGTCGTCATCGAATTCATCATCCTCGAATTCCTCATCTCCGTCACTGCCGTGGGCGTGTCCATGTTCCAATTCTTCTTCTGTAGCGGAGCGCAAATCGATGATCCTGATATCGAATTCGAGGGTCTTGCCGGCCAGGTGGTGGTTGAAATCCAGGTGGACAAAATCTTTGTTGACATCAACGATCGTAGCGGACATGGTTTCGTCCTCATCGTTATGTATGTCTAATTCGACCCCAATTTCCAAAGGAATCTCGGGTGGAAATTCCGACCGGGCGACATCCATGAATGCCTCGGGGTCAAATTCTCCGTAACCATCTGCAGGTTTGGTCCAAACTTTTTTGGTATCGCCGACTTTCATTCCATACAGTTCGCGTTCCAAACCAGGGACAATATTACCGTAACCTTGCAGGAAAACTAGTGGATCATTTTCTTCAGAATATTCGACAACCGTCCCATCGACTGTTAAAGTGTACTCCATGGTTACAACAACATCATCAGAAATTACGGTAGGGTTGTTATTATCGTCCACAAAAACTCCATTCTATTCTTTAAAAGGTGAAGGAAATTAAAACATTCCTTGGTTCAAAATAAATCCAGGCAATGATCAGGATTCACCATCGGGATACAGCCAACAGGGTTTGGTATTGTCAGATTATGTAAAATTCGTTTGAGAACCCTCCATACCTGGCCAAATCATCCCATTATCGCGGATGGATGCAGCCTGGAAAACCCGCGGAATTATATCATGGATAATTCATTGCCATGTTGATTTATTCTTCGTATACATGACATTGAATGGGATTTGGGGTGGAACTCAATTTTTCCCAAATGACCAGGGCAGTATCAACGGGGAGGTCGGTGCGTATATGCATGGGGATAATTTCACTCCAGACAAAATCATTCAGGAAATATTTTCCTTGATCGAAAATGGCAGCGCAAACTTGTTTGTAAAAGGTTATTTCTGCTTGTCCATCCATAGCCGATGGATCATTAACCTTTACGCCGGTAGCTAGGGTCAAATCGGTAAGAATGGTGGCCATGGTTTGCTGATCTACAACCAAAAAATGATCCCATTGTATTTCTGTGGTCTGATTAATTTTCTTAAGAAAGCCAAAAACTGGGTCTTTGGCTGCTGTAAGTGCAAAGCTGGCGCGTATAGTGGCATCCTGGTCGAAATCCAAAGGATATAAAAGTTGTAAGATGATTTTTGGTTCTGGGAAATAAAGAATTGCTCCCCAAACAGAGACCAATTGTGGGTTTTCGGCCAGTAATGAGTCGACGTGAACCATTAGGATATTGTGTTGAAACGGCGAAGCCGGCGAATTTATCGCCGACTTGCTGTCGCTAGTTTGATCCAAGCCTGGGATGAGATTAGAGGCGAATAATCCAAGGATCAGGCAGGTAAAAAAGGCTAGGATCGTCAGCGCAATGATTATTTTCCGCATTTTACGATTTTAAGGGATATTTTATTAGTAGGTAGCTTTTAGGTCTTCCGGGCCGGTCTGGTTCTTGGCTGGGTTTGGTTTGATGAATACTCGCCTTCAAGGCATAATAAAAGGGGTGGTAGGAAGCTTCCGGTAAAATTAATGCGTCTGGGGTGAAAGTAGAACCGGTTGCGATGGGTGGGTTTATATTGTGGATAAATACAACCCCCATATAAAGGTGAGAACGCACTTGGGTTAATGCCTTTTGGAGCCATTCGGCTTGTTTCTGGCGTTCTGGGTTCGAACGATCCTGTGAGTTAATTGTACCACCTGGAACGTTGATCAGGGTAATCCACACTATACCGGTTGAATGGTTGTTTTCGATCATCACCTGGCGGATTGTTTCATACCGGCGAAGGGTAAAAATCTCACCATTTGTGGGAGAATGGAGTACTTCGCCAACTAGGGTTTGATACCGCAAGCTGAGGATTGAGAGCCAATCCCGGGCTCCAGCTTTGTAAAGCCCTCGTAGAAAATCTACATCGCTCCAATCCCCAACGCGATTGTCATCAACGGGTTGCAGTCCACCAGCTACTAACATTATTTTTCTACCACTATTTTCTATCCGTTGACCAACATGCTCGAGGAGGCGTGCATATGCAGTCGGATTGGGCGGCGCTTTCCATCCGGCGGTCGTGTTCGCGGCCGGGTAGATCTCCACAGCTTGGAAACCAGATGGATATCGGTTTGCCAGCCAATCAATAAATTGGGCGCTCAGTTCCGCATCCGGACCATCGGCATTCATAGCCCAATCGGGTGGGTTGGTTAGGCTAAGCATTACCGCACATCCGGATGAAACGCAGGTACTCACGACCTGATCGAGGCGGGACAAATCTGGAGCAGAAGTAATGCTTGGCATGACCCTGGTCCAATCCAGGTGGACAGCAACCCAATCGAGATTGAGATCATCGATGGTTTTGCGTCCTCGGTCAAATTCTTCACCATCCAGGTGCAGCCAAGCCCCATAACCAAAATCGGGTGAGCCAGGCACACCGCGGGCGGCAAATGCAAGATGCCCTGGGAAATTAACAGCAAGGATGATCAGGACCAATACACCTGCGACAAGTAAACGTTTCATTCTAAAACTCTACCGAAGTAGATGGGCTAATAATGGGAGAGTAAAACCGAGCAAGAAACCCAATAACCCCCCAACAACCACCATAGCAAGGTAGAAGGATAATTGGCGGGATTGTTTAAGATGGATACATTCGATGACGATCAAGCGAACGGTTTTTGATTGACTCAAGAATTCGATAGCGATATCCCAAAAAGCTAGTTCCAATTTTTGATGGAGTGGCAAATTCATAATCGCCTCTTTTGTGATCTATTTTGAAGAAGTTATTTTTAAAATTTTCCCACTGACAGTAACAACGGCACGCACAGTCCTGATCATTGGGTGCCCATCGGCGGTGGTTGCTTTCCCCTGGAAAACCAGGAGAATGGTATCGGCAGTTTGTGGCTTGATCTTTGGAGATGCGCCACGGACTTCGGGATATTGTTGGTAAACCTTTTTGCAGACAGTTTGCAGGGTTTTTTCGTCCATATAATCTCCCTGGGTCAGCGTACGCGCCGGCGTAAAAAGGCAGGTATGTCAAGATCCGCCTGGATAGCAGCCACTTCGACAGAGCGGGCTTGCATAGGTTGCTGGTGATGAGCTGCCATTGGCTGGTGAACAGGTTGGGGAGCTGGAAACGATTGCACCGCGACTACAGGTTGACGCCCAAGGTGGGGCACCTCGACAGGCGTGGCTCCAATGCCGGTCAATATCATGATGACCTGAACCCGGTCTCCCATACGTTCATCGGTGATTACTCCGGGGATGATTTCGGCTTGGTTATTGGACTTTTCTTGTAATTCATTAAGAGCATCAATGACCTCGTTGAATGTAAGCTCTGAGCCGGCGGTGATGTTGACGATGATCCCACTAACATTGTCGAGATTGATGGATTCGAGCAATGGATGGTGGAGGGCGTGTTCAATGGCTTTATGGGTCTTGCGCTCTCCCTGGCCAACCCCGATCGAAAGGAGTGAGCCGCCACCCGACTGCATCACATTCCGGATGTGTGAAAAATCCACGTTGATCAATCCGGGCTCGGTTATCAGTTCGGAAATGCCCTGAATTCCTTGACGCAGGACATCGTCAGCCAATCGAAAAGCCATCTCGAGGGGCAAATCGCGGGGTGCAACTTTTAGCAACCGGTCGTTGGGGATGGTAATGAGGGTGTCGGTATATTGGCGTAAACGGTGTAAACCTTCGCGCGCGTTGGTCTGACGCCGGCCGATTTCAAACATGAAAGGAGTGGTAACAACCGCGATGGTCACAGCGCCAAGCGAACGAGCAACCTTGGCGGCGATGGTAATTGCTCCGGTTCCAGTTCCGCCACCCATACCTGCAGTGAGAAAGACCATATCAGCACCAGAAAGGGCGGCGTTCAAATCACGCAAACTTTCCTCTCCGGCCGCCTCGCCGATTTTCCAGTCCCCGCCTGCGCCAAGACCACGCGTAATTCGTGGGCCGAGTTGAATTTTAGTGGGTGCGTGGCTGCTCTTCAACGCCTGGGCATCGGTATTGGCTGCAATAAATTCAACACCGCTCAAACCCAGTTCAATCATGCGGTTGACGGCATTCGAGCCGCCTCCACCCAACCCGATCACCTTAATGACAGGCTTATGGTTATTCGTTGGATTGGCCGGTTGGATATTATTCAGTGTTAGGTTCATGGTTCCACTCTCCTTACCCGTTAAAGGTGCAATTCCCATGCCAATTAATCAATGACTTCGACACAGACACCCGTGGGTTTTAGACGTTCGAACATCATTTTGGTAATGGGTCTTTCACTGCCTGTTAAGGTCACCCGGGCTGCTAATAAGGCCTCATCGGGTGAAAAGCCAATCGTTGGGTGGTGTTGTTGGATAAATGGTACAAACCGATCCCATTGGGTTTCCGGGTCGAGGAGGAGATAATGGGGTATTGGGTGGGTTACTTTTATTAAAAAGTTTTCGTCTAGAGCCCCGGGTAGAGAATCTACCTGGGGTGAGCGCACGAAGTCTTTGCTGATATGTTTTGCGGTCGGTTGGAGAGCGCCTTGGGAATTGAACCAAGCAAAGGGTTCATTTGGTGAGCTGGTTTCTGCGGCCAGCAGGTAAAATGAACACCCGAGAATATCCTCCGGCAGGTGGATATCGCTATCGATGGATTTGTCGGTTCTGGTAGTCGTGGCGCGGCGATAAATTTCCAAGGTTTGGTGGTTTAGTTTTTCAATATTAAGCTGGTTAGGTGATAAACGCTTCGGATGGTCTGGTAACCCTGCCTGAAGGAGAAAGACCGGGTGTGGTTTATCCAGAATCGACCTGGAAATAGCTCGGTACCAGTCATAAATATGAAAACCGCGTTGGTCTTGCGACCCTGGTGGGGTTTGGTAGGGAAGGGTTTCTGGCCAGCGTTCGGGTCCGCCCGCACCCCAGTCCAAGGATTGGTTGAACGTCCAACCATAGGCTGCCAAAACCAATCTGTCCAATACGGAGTTTTGCTTACGGCGCTGCATAGATTGTAAGGCAGCCGCAAGAAAAGCAAGGTCCCAGAAATTACCTCCAGGTTCGAGAGCCGGGAATACCGGATGAGCTCCGGCCTGAACGACCAACCCGGCAAGCGGGAGAAAGCGATCGAGAAAGCGGTCTACCAGGTCTTGTTGAGTCCAATTGGTTACCGGCCAAGATTCGCGTTGGTTGGGGCGGTCATAGAACTGGATGTATGTTACCCCCCAACGGGTGTAGGCATTGACCAACCCTGCCAGGCTGTTGGTTTCTGGCGGATCAGCCAGGGATATATTGAATTGAATGAATGGTTGGATACCGGCTTTGATAAGGGCGGAAAGGAAAGATTCTGGGATAGCTCGGCTGGTTTCGGATCGCAGGACCAACCACCCGACCCCGATATTTTTTAATAAGGGCAGCCAGGTTCGAAGATCTCGGTCTGTGTAATGAAGCGTGTCCTGATAATAATGAAATCCCAGCCGGCGGAAGATGGGTGTGTGATTCACTTTTCGTCTCCAAATTGGTGCTGTGTAGGAAATAACGCAGGATGAAGGGAATGGTGTTCCGAGTTCTTGCATGTCAGATTGCAAGGTTTATGCCATTGTATAAATATGGGAGCAGGTAGAGGATTTTGTTTTAGAAAGGGCCTGAAATTAGGCGGATAAACACCTTTTGAGGTCGGTTAATCCACGGAATCTAAGTTTTTACGACGGATTAAGGTTTTCTAACTCTCGCTCAATTCGTCATTGTCTGACTATTCTGCTATAATTCTTGTGATTATGATTTTGGTAACTGGTGGGACCGGGTTTGTTGGACAAACGTTGGTGCGCCACCTGATTGCGAGTGGCAAACAGGTTCGCACGCTTTTACGACCTTCTAAAAAATCTCCACAATTACCACGGGGAATCAGTGTGGATGCAGCGGTTTGTAGTCTGCGGGATGAACGTGGATTACGGTCGGTATTGAAGGATGTTGAAACGGTCTACCATCTTGCGGGCAGCGAGCGGATGAGTAGTAAGGCCGCTCTCCACGATGTGGACGTGGCCGGAACACAGTTATTGACATCGGTTGCAGCCCAGTCTGGTGTGCGCCGGTTTGTTTACCTTAGCCACCTCGGAGCCGACCGTGCCTCTGCCTATCCGATCCTCAAGGCTAAAGGGATGGCGGAAAAATCGATTATTAATAGCAACCTTGCATTTACCATCGTACGCTCAGCAACGATTTATGGCCCGGGGGATCAGTTCACGGTACCCTTAGCAAAACTATTGAGGCTTTCGCCAGGTTTTTTTCTACTCCCCGGCGAAGGCAATTCCTTGCTTCAACCCATCTGGATCGAGGATGTGGTAAATTGTTTAATGGTTGCGGCAGAAAATGACGACTTGATCAACCAATCGGTTTCCATTGGAGGAGTCGATGTCCTCCCTTTCAGAGAAGTAATACACCTCATAATGAACGCTTTAGAAGTTCAGCGCCGGCTGGTTAGCCTTTCAGCGCCATATTTGCGTCTTGTGGCTTTATTCATGGAACAATTTCGCGGTTTTCCAGTTTCTATCTATTGGTTGGACTACTTGTCTGCAGACCGGACGACTCAATTGGATAACGTGCCCAGGATGTTCGGGATTCTGCCGGCCAGGTTTCATAATCAATTAGGTTATTTAAAGGCAGAATTACGATCCAATGCCCGTAAAAGAGGTTATGTTTTATAAATGGGAAAAAAAGCAGTCTGCATTCATGCGCATTATTATCAACCGAGCAGGGAAGATCCCATTACGGGGGTCATTCCGATTGAGGAGGGTGCCTGGCCTTTTCGTAACTGGAATGAGTTGATTCATGAACAATGTTACCGACCGAATGCTGAGCTGGGCAATTTTGAACATGTCAGTTTCGACATCGGTCCGACGCTAATCAACTGGATGATTTCGTACGATCCAGCCACGGTTTCAAAAATTGTGAACCAAGAACGGAAAAATTTTTCCCGCTATGGGGTGGGAAATGGGATGGCGCAGCCATATCACCATACGATCTTGCCATTGGCCAATTACCATGATAAGGTTACCCAAGTGGAATGGGGAATTGCAGATTTTGTGCATCGATTTGGACACCGCCCAGCAGGGTTGTGGTTGCCCGAAGCTGCAGTCGATCTTGAATCATTGGAGATCATGGTCGATCGGGGGGTGTCATTCACGATCCTGGCTCCCTGGCAAGCCCAAGAAGTTGAAATTGATGTTGGGAAACCTTATTGGGTTGAATTGAATGCTGGTAAACGAATCGCGGTATTTTTTTATGATGCCGAGTTGAGTATGCGGGTCAGTTTTGACCCTGGGGCAACATCTAATGGCGACCTGTTCCTCAAGGAGGTTCTACTTCCTAAATTCTCTAGCAACGGAAAACATGGGACCTCCGGAGAGTTATTGGTGATAGCCAGTGATGGGGAACTATACGGGCATCATCAGCCATTCCGAGATAAATTCTTGCAATACCTCACCCAATGGGGTGGATTACACCAGCAAATCGTCGATTTTGTCTATCCTGGGCGTTGGATTCTCGAGCAACCACCTCAAAAGACGCTAAAAATTCGTGAAAACACCTCCTGGAGCTGCCACCATGGCATCTCAAGGTGGATGGAACCATGTCCATGCTCGCCGCATGGCGATTGGAAAACCCAGTTACGGAAAGCGATCAATCAAATTGCCGCCGCTGTAGATGAGCCGTATGTTGATGCATTAAAGGACAAGATCCAGGATCCCTGGTCGCTACTTTACCGCTATATTGACGTCCTGCATGGCAAAATTGGGATTCGTGATTTGCTCGACGACGTGTTTAATCGATCTTTGAAGCTCGAAGAGCAGCAAAAAATAGACTTACTGCTGCGGGCTCAGTTGAATAAACAGCGGATGTTCACATCCTGCGGATGGTTTTTTGATGATTTCGACCGCTTAGAACCTCGTTTTGTGATCAATGCGGCTGCCCAGGCGGTTTGGTGGACAAAATTGGCAACCGGGATAGATTTGATCTCAAAGGGACGTGAATGGTTATCCATGGTCCATTCCTGGCGATCGGGGCTGCGCGGAGATGTCGTTTTTAGCGGGCAGATCGACCGGGTTCGTTATGAGCAATTAGCGTTCCCATTTTTACAAACAGAGCGGGAACGATTTTAACCCTGAGTGTATTTGCGCTGCCATTCATAAAGAATATTAAGTGCCTCGATTGGAGAGAGGGTGTTGATATCAATCTCTCCTAACGCCGATAATATTGGATTCGTTTCAGGAAATAAAGCCATTTGGTGTGAAATGGATGGGTCTATTTGAACAGCCTTGCCTGAAGATTTTTCCAGCGAGGTTAAGATTTCACTCGCGCGCAGGATCACCGGGTTAGGTACCCCTGCCAGATGGGCCACATGGATGCCATACGAGCGATCGGTGCTACCTGAAACAATCTTATGCAGGAAAATAACCTTGCCATCTGCCTCTGTGACTGCCACATTGTAGTTTCGAACCCCGGGTAAGAGTTCGCTTAGCTGGGTTAATTCGTGATAATGGGTAGCGAATAAGGTGCGCGCTCGTAATCGTGGGTGATTGTGGATGTATTCGACCACTGCCCAGGCGATGGATAAACCATCGTATGTGGATGTGCCGCGCCCGATTTCATCTAAAATGAGCAATGAGCGCGGGGTGGCATGATGGAGGATGTTGGCAGTTTCAATCATTTCGACCATGAAAGTTGACTGCCCGGCATGGATTTCGTCCTGGGCGCCAATTCGGGTGAAGATGCGATCGACCAGGCCTATCCGGGCTGAAGCAGCCGGTACATAACTCCCGATCTGGGCCATGAGTACGATCAAGGCTGTCTGTCGCAAAAAAGTGCTCTTTCCACTCATGTTGGGACCGGTGATGATGCGCACGATTTCACCCTCTCCGAACGTTGTATCATTGGGCACAAAACGCTCGCCGCGTAACGTGCCTTCGACCACCGGGTGGCGACCATCACGGATATCGATACCATTAGTTCCGTTCAACTCCGGCATGACATAATTACCCTGGGCTGCTGCCTCTGCCAGAGCGGCATAGGTATCCAATTCTGCCAGAATTAAGGCACTCCCCAGAATTCGTTTGCTGGCCGATGCAATCTGCCCGCATATTTGCTTGTATAGGCGCGCTTCGATCTCGCGGATCCGCTCTTCGGCGTTCAGTACCAGGGTCTCGTATTCTTTCAAATCTGGGGTAATAAACCGTTCAGCATTGACCAAGGTCTGTTTGCGGATATATTCCCCAGGGGCGAGATTTGCCGCTCCACGAGAAATTTCGATGTAATATCCAAAGACTTTGTTGTAGCCAACTTTAAGAGTCTTGATACCCGTTCGCTGGCGTTCCAGCCCTTCAAGTTTAGCGATCCATTCGCGGGCATAGTTAGAAGACTCGATGACTGTATCCAACTCGCCGGAATACCCCCTACGGATCACACCTGGGTTTTGTAAGGTAGCCGGGGGATCGTCGCTGATAGCTGCATCGAGTAGAGATAATTGCTCCTTGCAGGGGTGTAAATGGTCGAGGATGGGCTGCAACCGGCCGGCTGATGGGTTAAACAAAGTAAGGATGCCTGGTAAGGCGCGTAAGGTATTGCGCAAGGCAACTAATTCGCGCGGGTTTACATGGCCCGTTATGACCCGATTGGTCAGGCGCTCCAGATCTCCCAGCGGACGTAGAGCCGCGCGCACATCCGCTCGGAGCAGCCCTTGCTCGACAAACGCGCTGACACACCCTTGGCGTTGGCGGATGGCGTCCAGATCCAGAAGCGGTTTGGATACCCACTGGCGGATCAAGCGTTTGCCCATCGAGGTGACCGTTTGGTCGAGGACACTCAACAAGGAACCCTGGACCTCACCATGGCGGATGGTCTCGGTGAGTTCCAGATTGCGGCGGGTTGAGGCATCCAGGAGCATGAAGTCGTCCAGGCTGTAGGTAGCCATATGGGTAAGCAGCCTGAGGGCAGCGGGTTGGGTTTCTTGGATGTATTGGAGGATAGCACCGGCAGCCCGCACGGACAGGGTCTTCTCGCGCAGCCCGAATCCATCCAGTGAGCTGACCTCGAAGTGGCGCAGAAGCTCATCCTGGCAGCGAGTGGATTCAAATCGCCAACCAGGCCAGGGGGTGATGTGCCCGGCCAGATTGTTCTCCATTTCAAATCCTGCTGGCAGTAATATCTCGGCCGGCTGAAGGCGGATGATTTCTGCCCGCAGCCCATTCTGAATGTCGGTACTCTGTATTTCTGTGGCGCGGAATTCCCCGGTGGTGATATCGACATAAGCAATCCCGGCTCGATTATCTTGCTGTACCACTCCGACGAGGTAATTATTCCGGTCGCCCTTGAGCAAAGCAGGTTCCACAATCGTTCCTGGGGTGATGACTCGCACCACCTGGCGTGGAAAAATTCCGCGGGTTGGTTGTTCACCAACTTGCTCACAAATCGCAATATGGTAGCCCTTTTCGATCAGACGGGCGAGGTAGTTCTCAACGGCATGGTACGGTACCCCCGCCATAGGGATGCGTGTCCCTTTGGCAACATTACGCGAGGTTAAGACAATATCCAATTCGCGGGATGTGATTTCAGCATCCTGGTCGAAGGTTTCGTAGAAATCGCCCAGGCGGAAAAATAAGATTGCATTGGGGTATTGGCTTTTGATATTCAGGTACTGTTGGCGGATGGGGGTAATATCATCAGACATACTTGAATTCTACGTTGGGGAAGCGTTTTGGGCAAGATTAAAGGGATGTCCGAAACCAAAGGTTGGGGTGGTTTTATTCTAGCCGCCAAATTAGGCTGAATGCTTCAAAGACCCCGGTGGAGGTGATCATGAATGACCGTAAAATTGTTCATCCCGGACGAGCAGAGCGATTGAAAAGTGGATCGGTAAGAATGGGTTTTAAACATTGTATAATCATACTAGTAAACTCTAAAATTAATTTTAAAATATCTCAGATTTTTACAAGGAGGCCTACTTTTCGTTTCTTCACCTGTTCGGTTCTTGCCTTTCTGGCAACCGAAAATTGTTTTACGGAGGGAAAGATTGAACACTGAAGCCAACAAAACCAACCCAATATTTGAAGGAGTCGAGATCGGTATTGGCACCTGGGCGTGGGGTGAGCGCCTTTTTTGGGGTTATGGACGTGATTATTTTGACTCAGATCTGGCCGAATCCTTCCGATTCTGCCTGGACAAAGGGGTTGTTTTTTATGATACTGCTGAAGCATACGGCCAGGGACGCTCGGAGAGGATCCTTGGCGAGAATGTCGAGGCAAGCGGTGCAGAAGTTCGAATTGCGACCAAGTTTTTGACTTTTCCTTGGCGATTAACCCGCGGGAGTTTTATCAACGCGTTGCGGGGCAGTTTGAAGCGATTGCGTCGAAATAAGGTCGAACTGTATCAAATTCATATGCCCATGCCCCCCGTCCGAATCCAGGCCTGGATGCAGGCGATGGCAGAGGCGCACCACAAAGGCTTGATCGAAGCCGTCGGGGTTTCCAATTTTAATCGTGAGCAGATGCAGCAAGCCGCGGATGCCTTGGCACGTTATGGAATCCGCCTGGCTTCTAATCAAATGGAATACCATTTATTGGAGCGCACTATCGAGAAAAACGGGATGCTCCGGCAGTGTGAGGAAATGGGAATTGCATTGATCGCTTATAGCCCGTTAGCAAAAGGGATATTGAGTGGAAAATATACCCCCGAAAACCCAGTCCGTGGTTTCCGAGAGCGACAATATAACCAGCGTTACTTAGAAAAAATCCAACCGTTGATTAAAGAATTAAGCAAAATTGGAATGGAACTGGATGGAAAAACCCCTACTCAGGTAGCTATTAATTGGGCGATGTGCAAAGGGACAATCCCTATACCCGGGGTTAAAAATTTGGCTCAATCACGAGAAAACCTGGGCGCAATGGGCTGGAGGTTGAGCGATTTACAGGTAGCAACTCTGGATGAGTTAAGCGATCGTTATTCGTAAAGGCATGCCACGCTTGACTCCCGAACGGGTAAAGTGTGATTGGGAGGAGGTTTACCATAATCAAAAGTCGTGCGCCGGTCGAGGGGTAAACCTGGCGCAGCCGGGGGTCGTAGAGTGTAAGCGGAGATCACCCACTGGTCTGCGAATGGGTTATAATTACGCGCATGGATAAAAACAAGGTTGAATTCATTCCTTTCCATGCCATTAACGAATTTATGCTGCCGGATTACCGGCAGAAATTATTACTCGAGGTCTTTAGTAACACCGAAAGGCTTTCTGACCGACGCCGTTCGACGATTAACCGATTGGTCAAAAACCTGGTGCAAGTGGCGGGCTTCCGTAACAGCACCTTAGCCCCAGCCCCGTTAAAGGCAAGATCAGGCGGGTCGGCATTTGAGCGGTCTCCAGAAATGACGGCAAATTGTCTGGCGGCCTGGTTTGAATTGCATCCCGATCTGGCCCAAAAAGTTTACCAATTCCTGCATTCCCGCGGCTGGGAATTGCTGCCTTTGGATGCAAACCGCAGCGACTTGCCTGGTTTTCTCACTCGCTGGCCAAAAAATGACCCATTTGAAGTGTTGGATGATGCCTTCGTGGAAGCCTTTCCAGGTGATGAGACTCACGAATATGATCTCAACCTGATGATTGTTTGGATAAGCGGCCGGTTACCTGTGGATCTGGTAGATTTTACCGATAAGGTCTCAGAACCGGTCGAATGACCGTTCTTTCTTCTGGATGGTCTCTCATTGGAGCCGATCTTCGTCTAAGTCGTAATCCAGGGCGATTCCACTCAAATGACCATTGATCTCTTTCAACGGCTGGATCTGGATATCTGCAAAAAGGGTGGTTTGCTGTGCGGCAACGACGTAACGTTTAACCAGCTCGAGCAAGGCTAAAAAGGTTATCACGATTTCAGCGCGGTTCGTATTGGGGGAAAACATGGACCGGAATGTAGTCTGGCGGAGAGGCCGTAATCGATCGAGGATGGCCTGGATTTTCTCGCGAATGGTGATCCGCGGCATATTAATGACCTGGTCGAAGGATGTTAGGAAGGTTGGATTGAGGAAAATACCGCGGGCAGCGAGGATAAGGTCTTCGAGAGTAATGTCAGAAAGGTCTGGTTTGATATTCCGGTTGATTTTGGGCGGAGAAGCCAATCGCAGGTAAGTTCTAAGCCCGTTTTCTTGGCGATCGTTCAAGTAGGAAGCTAATTCTTTAAAACGTTTAAAAAGCAGCAATTGGCGGGTTAAAGCCTCGCCTGGATCCTCCTC
>JGI24109J20143_1000214_pt1 | contig 13809 bp, 13 predicted proteins | sample Subbio11_8B_AprC_FD_20143 | JGI IMG/M metagenome (IMG submission 20143) | reverse complement strand
CCTCGGCCAGGCTGTCGAAGTTGGTGGTGCCGGCGAAGCCGTAGACCAGCGACATGCCGTAGAGCATGAGTCCTGAGGACAGCGCCCCGAGCACGAAGAACTTGAGCCCGGCCTCGGCGCTGCGCGGATTGTCGCGGTCGAAGGCGGCCAGCACGTAGAGCGAGAGCGAGAGCAGCTCGAGACCCAGATAGAGGGTCATGAGGTCGTTGGCCGAGATCATCACGAGCATGCCGAGCGTGGCGAACAGCACCAGCACGGGATACTCGAAGCGCGCGATTCCTTCGGTGCGGTTCCATTCGATCGAGAGCGCCAGCGCCAGCGCCGCGCCGCCGAGCGTGAAGATCTTCATGAAGCGAGCGAAGGCGTCCGAGGCGATCTGCCCGCCGAAGGCGGTGCCTTCCGGCGCGCCGAGCACCAGCGCCCCGGTGACGATGAAGGCGCCGATCGTGGCCATGCAGCTCGCGAAGTAGGTGTCCTGCCGCGGCATCACGCCGATGCCGAGGATGGCGAGGCCGGAGAGCGCGAGCACGATCTCCGGCAGGGCGAGGGTCCAGTTCATCGGTTCACATCCCGGCCAGGCGCGTGGCGGCCAGCGCGGCCTCATGGCGCAGCACCAGCGCGTTCACCGATGCCTCGAAGAAGGAGAGGAAGGACTGCGGATAGACGCCCATCCAGATGGCCAGCAGGACCAGCGGCGCGAAGACGATGTGTTCGCGCGGGGACATGTCGCGCAGGCCGCGCAGGTCCTCCCGCGTGATGGCGCCGAAGGCGACGCGCTTGTAAAGAGACAGCGCGTAGGCCGCACCTAGGATCATGCCCAGCGCCGCGCCGAAGGCGACCCAGGGGTTGATCTTCCAGGCGCCGACGATGACTAGCAATTCGCCGGGGAAGCCGGCGAGGCCCGGCAGCGCGACGGAGGCCATGGTGAACAGCATGAAGATCAGCGCGTAGGCCGGCATGATCCTGGCGACCCCGCCGTAGCGGGCGATCTCGCGCGAATGGACGCGGTCGTAGAGCACGCCGACGCACAGGAACAGCGCGCCAGAGACGACGCCGTGGCTGAGCATGGTGAACAGCGCGCCGGAAAGCCCCTGCGCGTTGAAGGTGAAGATGCCCAGCGTGACGATGCCCATGTGGGCGACCGATGAATAGGCGATGAGCTTCTTCATATCCTCCTGCGCCAGCGCGACCAGCGACGTGTAGACCACCGCGATGATCGAGAGCGCGTAGATGAAGGGCGCGAAGTCCGCGCTGGCATGAGGCAGCATCGGCAGGCTGAAGCGCAGGAAGCCGTAGGCGCCCATCTTCAGCAGCACGCCCGCGAGGATGACCGAGCCTGCCGTGGGCGCTTCCACATGCGCGTCGGGCAGCCAGGTGTGGAAGGGCCACATCGGGACCTTCACCGCGAAGGAGGCGAAGAAGGCGAGGAAGATCCAGGTCTGCAGCGCCGGCGGGATGGTGTAGCCCATCAGTTCCGGGATGTCGGTCGTGCCGGCGCGATGCCACAGCAGCAGGATCGCGAGCAGCATGAGCACCGAGCCGAGCAGCGTGTAGAGAAAGAACTTGAAGGAGGCATAGACGCGCCGCTTGCCGCCCCACACCCCGATGATGAGGAACATCGGGATCAGCACGCCTTCGAAGAAGATGTAGAAGACGATGAAGTCGAGGGCGCAGAACATGCCGACCATCATCGTCTCGAGCACGAGGAAGGCGACCATGTACTCCCGCACCCGGGTCTGGATGGTGTCCCAGGAGGCAAGGATGCAGATCGGCGTCAGCAGCGTTGAGAGCAGGACGAACAGCACCGAGATGCCGTCTACGCCCACATGGTAGCTGATGCCGACCTCCGAGAGCCAGTCGAGCCGCTCGACGAACTGGAATCCTGGATCGGCCTTGTCGAAGCTGAACCACAGGATCAGCGACAGCACGAAGACGATCAGGCTGGTCCACAGCGCGGTCCAGCGCGCATTGTCCGCGACCGCCTTGTCATCGCCCCGCAGGGTGAGGATGAAGACCGCGCCAGCCAGCGGCAGGAAGGTCAGCAGGCTGAGCAGCGGGAAGCCGGCGGCGTTCATCGTGCGGCACCAAAGGCGAGGAGTGTGACGAAGACCGCGAGGCCCGCGATCATGACGAAGGCATAGGTAGCGACGCGGCCGGTCTGGATTCGGACGGCCCCGACGGCCACGCCGTTGGCAAGCGAAGCGGCGCCGTTGGGCATGCCGTCGATGATGCGCGCATCGCCGGTCTGCCACAACACGCGCGCGAGCGCGCGGGTCGGGCGGACGAAGACCGCGTCATACAGTTCATCGAAGTACCACTTGTTGAGCAGGAAGCGGTATAGGCCGCCGAACATCGTCGCGAGCCTGCCGGGGACCGACGGAGCGAGCATGTACAGCATGTAGGCGAGAGCGATGCCCGACAGGCCCACCACGGTCGGCGCGAGCGGCACCCAGGACGGCACCTTGTGCGCGGCGCGCATGATGTCGTTGTGCGGGGCGTTGACGATGGCGCCGTTCCAGAACTGGGCCCAGTCGTAGCCGACGAAGTAGGGATAGAACACCGCGCCGGCCGCGACCGCACCGAGTGCGAGGACCAGCAGCGGGACGATCATCACCGCCGGGCTCTCGTGGACATGGGCCATGGTCTCGGCGTCGGCGCGCGGCGCGCCGTGGAAGGTCAGGATGATCAGCCGCCAGGAGTAGAACGCCGTGAGGAAGGCCGCCGCCAGGCCGCAGACGAAGGCGTACATCCCCACGCCGGAATTCGCGGCGAAGGCGGCCTCCAGCGCGAAATCCTTCGAATAGTAGCCGGCGAAGTAGGGCACGCCCGCCAGTGCGAGCGAGCCGATCCACATCAGCGCATAGGTGATGGGAATCTTGCGCCAGATGCCGCCCATCTTCCTGATGTCCTGCTCGTTCGACATCGCGTGGATGACCGAGCCCGCGCCGAGGAAGAGCAGCGCCTTGAAGAAGGCGTGGGTGAACAGGTGGAACACCGCGCCCTGGTAGGCGCCAACTCCCGCGGCGAAGAACATGTAGCCGAGCTGCGAGCAGGTCGAGTAGGCGATGATGCGCTTGATGTCGTTCTGCACGCATCCGATCGTCGCGGCGAACAGCGCAGTCGAGGCGCCGACCACGGTCACCAGCGCGAGCGCGTTGGGCGCGTATTCGAACACCGGCGACATGCGCGCGACCAGGAAGACGCCCGCCGTCACCATCGTCGCCGCATGGATCAGGGCGGAGACCGGGGTCGGGCCTTCCATCGCGTCCGGCAGCCATGTGTGCAGGCCGAGCTGCGCCGACTTGCCGCAGGCGCCGAGGAAGAGCAGGACGCAGATGACCTCGTAGGCCGGCAGGCCGGCGAAGGTCGCGTCCTTGTGCTGGTCGATGGCGCCGAAGATCGCGCTGAACTCGACCGAGCCGAAGACCCAGAACGTCATCGCGAGGCCCAGCATGAAGAAGAGATCGCCGACGCGGTTGACGATGAAGGCCTTCATCGCGGCGGCGCAGGCGCTCTCCTTCTCGTACCAGAAGCCGATCAGCAGGTAGGAGGCGAGGCCCACCCCCTCCCAGCCGAAGAACAGCTGCACGAGGTTGTCGGCCGTCACCAGCATCAGCATCATGAAGGTGAACAGCGACAGGTAGGCGAAGAAGCGCGGCCGGTCCGGGTCGTGGGACATGTAGCCGACGCTGTAGATGTGGATCAGCGTCGAGATCAGCGTGACCATGCCCACCATGACGGCGCTGAGCGTGTCGTAGCGTAGAGACCACGACGCCTCGAAACCGCCGACATCGAGGAAGGTGGCGAGTTCGACCGTGGTTGGCGCATGCCCGAGCGTGACCTGCCAGAAGGCCGCGAGCCCGCAGACGGTCGCGAGCACCATGCAGATGATGCTCGCCATCTGGGCGGCGCGGTCGCCGATCCAGCGACCGAACAGGCCCGCGATGCTGGCTCCCAGCAGCGGGAAGAAGACGGCGCCGACGAACATGCGCTCAGCCCTTCAGGGTCGAGATATCCTCGACCTCGATGGTTCCGCGGTTGCGGAAGTAGATGACGACGATGGCGAGCCCGATCGCGGCCTCGGCCGCCGCCACCGTCAGGATGAACATGGTGAAGACCTGGCCGGTGAGGTCGCCCAGCGCGGCCGAGAAGGCCACCAGGTTGAGGTTCACGGCCAGCAGCATCAGCTCGATCGACATCAGGATGACGATGACGTTCTTGCGGTTCAGGAAGATACCGAATACCCCGAGCACCATCAGGATCGCCGAGACGGTCAGGAAGTGGGCGAGCGAGACGGCCATCTCAGTGATGCCCCCCGGGATGGTGTTCGACGGGCCTGGGGGCCGCTTCCTCGGGCGAGGGCGGGCGGGCGATGCCGATCTCCTTCAGTCCGGCGCCGAGCGGCACCGGGCGGACCGACACGCTGCCGCTGCGCGCCACCTGCTCGCCGACATTCTGCCGCCGCGCGCCCGGACGGTCGCGCAGCGTCAGCACGATCGCGCCGATCATGGCGACGAGCAGGATCAGGCCGGAGGTCTGAAACAGGTAGATGTAGTCCGTATAGAGGATGCGCCCCAGCGCCTCGGCGTTGGTCACGCCTTCGGGGTTCGGGTTCATCCGCAGCGTCGCGGCCTCGGGCGCGAAGCGCCAGACGGTGACCACCATGAACAGCTCGAGCAGCAGGATGCCGCCGATCACCGCCCCGAGCGGCGCGTGGCGCTGGAAGCCTTCGCGCATCCGGACGAAGTCGATGTCCAGCATCATCACGACGAAAAGGAACAGCACCGCGACCGCGCCGACATAGACGATGACCAGGATCATCGCGAGGAACTCGGCTCCGGCGATGAGGAACAGCCCTGCCGCGTTGAAGAAGGCGAGGATGAGGAACAGCACGGCGTGCACGGGATTGCGCGCGGTGATCACCATGACCGCCGAAGCGATCAGGATGGAGGCGAAGGTGTAGAAGGCAATGGCAGCGATCATCGCACGTTCACCGGTAGGGCGCGTCGAGGCGCAGCCGCTCGGCGAGCATCGGCTCCCAGCGGTCGCCGTTGTCGAGCAGCTTTTCCTTGGTGTAGATCAGCTCCTCGCGCGTCTCGGCGGCGAATTCCATGTTCGGACCCTCGACGATGGCATCGACCGGACAGGCTTCCTCGCACAGGCCGCAATAGATGCACTTCGTCATGTCGATGTCGTAGCGCGTGGTGCGGCGGGATCCGTCATCGCGCGGCTCGGCCTCGATGGTGATGGCCTGGGCGGGGCAGACGGCCTCGCACAGCTTGCAGGCGATGCAGCGTTCCTCGCCGTTCGGGTAGCGGCGCAGCGCGTGCTCCCCCTTGAATCGCGGGCCCAGCGGGCCGCGTTCGTACGGGTAGTTCAGCGTGACCTTCTTCCTGAAGAAGTACTTGAGCGTCAGCGCCATCCCCGAGGCCAGCTCGGAGAGCAGGAGGCTGCGCGCGATGCGGTCGAGAGAAGCCATGGTCAGGACCCCATCAAGCCGGCAGCCAGCCGGTCAGCTTCAGCACCAGCGCCGTCAGCACCAGCCACGCCAGCGAGAAGGGCAGGAACACCTTCCAGCCGAGGCGCATGAGCTGGTCGTAGCGGTAGCGCGGGAAGGTCGCGCGGACCCAGATGAACACGAACAGGCAGAAGCAGATCTTGAGCACGAACCAGATCGGACCGGGGATCCAGTTGAAGGGCGCGATGTCGATCGGCGGCAGCCACCCGCCCAGGAACAGGATGGTCGTCAGCGCCGACATCAGGATCATGTTCGCGTATTCGCCGAGGAAGAACAGCGCGAAGGGCATCGAGCTGTACTCCACGAAGAATCCGGCCACCAGTTCGGACTCGCCCTCGGGCAGGTCGAAGGGCGCGCGGTTGGTCTCCGCCAGCGTCGAGATGAAGAAGATCACGAACATCGGGAAGAGCGGGACCACGAACCAGATCGTCTCCTGGGCGCGCACGATCTCGGTCAGGTTCAGCGAGCCGACGCACAGCAGCACGGTCACGATGACGAAGCCCATGGAGACTTCGTAGGAGACCATCTGCGCGGCCGAGCGCAGCGCGCCGAGGAAGGCGTATTTCGAGTTCGACGCCCAGCCCGCGATGATCACGCCATAGACGCCGAGCGAACTGATCGCGAACAGGTAGAGGATGCCGACATTGATGTCGGCGATCGCCCAGCCGTCGTTCACCGGGATGACGGCCCAGCCGAGCATCGCCAGCGTGAAGGTCAGAATCGGCGCGAACAGGAAAAGCAGGCGGTTCGCGCCGGTGGGCACGATCGTCTCCTTCATCAGCAGCTTGATCGCGTCGGCGAAGGGCTGGAACAGGCCGAAGGGTCCGACCACGTTCGGCCCCTTCCGCATCTGCATCGCCGCCATGACCTTGCGCTCGGCGTAGGTCAGGTAGGCCACGCCGATCAGCAGCGGCACCAGCAGCGCCAGCGCCTTCACGGCGGTCAGGATGAGGATCCCGAGCGGGTGGGTGAAGAAGAAATCCATGGCGCTACTCCGCCGCCAGCGCGGGCTGCGGCCCGTAGATCGCGGCGCATTGCGCCATCACGCCCGAGGCGCGGCTGATCACATCGGCCTGGTGATAGACAGGAATCGGCAGCGCGAAGGGCGCATTCGTCGTCGCCGCCGCGTCGCCGGCCGGGCCGGCGGTGTGGGCGCAGCCGACGCGCGCCGCCTCGCCCACGCGGGCGAAGACGGGGCTCGCATCCGCAAGCCGCGCGCGGAGGGCGCCGATGTCGTCATAGGGCAGCGCCTTGCCAACGCCTTCGCCGAAGGCGCGGATGATGCGCCAATCCTCGCGCGCCTCGCCGGGCGGGAAGATGGCCAGGCGCCCGCGCTGCGCGCGCCCCTCGGTGTTCACCCAGGTCGCGTCCTTCTCGGTATAGGCCGCGCCAGGCAGGATGACATCGGCGCGCGAGGCCATCGCATCGCCATGGTGCCCCTGGTAGATCACGAAGGTACCCGCGGCGATGCGCGCGGGGTCGAAGCCGTCCGCGTTCAGCAGCCACAGCGCATCCACGCCGCCATCCAGCATCTCCGCCAGCGTCTTGCCGCTCACGAAGCCGAGTTCCAGCGCGCCCACCTGGCCGCCGAACAGGTGCAGCAGGTTGAAGCCGTGCCAGTCGGGCGCGAGCGCGCCGGTGTCCGCCGCCAACCGCCACGCCGCCGCCAGCACCGCCGCGCCATCCCCCCGCTGCAAGGCGCCGCGGCCCAGGATGATCATCGGCTTCCGCGCGGCCTTCAGCGTCGCGGCGAAGCCCTCCATCGCGGCAGGCCCCTCGCCCAGGTGCTGTGCCGGGTAGGTCAGGTCCACGCCGCGCGGTCCCACGAAGCCGACCGGGAACTTCCCTGCCGTCCAGCGCTTGCGGATGCGTGCGTTCAGCACCGGCGCCTCGCGCCGGACATCGCTGCCGATGATGAGCAGCGCATCGGCTTCCTCGATGCCGGCGATGGTGGTGTTGAAGCGGAAGAAATCGGGGCGCGACGCGTCGATCGCCGCGAAGTCGTCACGGCAATCGAGGTTGGTCGAACCATAGGCCGCCATCAGGCCCTTCAGCGCCAGCGTGCTCTCGGCATCCGCCAGCGCGCCGGCCACGGCGCCGATTCGATCTCCCGGCAGCGACGCCAGCCTCGCCGCGATGGCGGCGAAGGCCTCCGGCCAGGTCGCGGCCGCCAGCTTGCCGTCCTTGCGGACCCAAGGGCGGTCGAGGCGACGGCGCTTCAGCCCGTCGAAGGAGAAGCGGCCGCGATCGGCCATCCACTCCTCGTTCACAGCCTCGTTGATGCGCGGGATGATCCGCAGCACCTCGGGGCCCCTCGCATCCACGCGAACATTGGCGCCCACCGCGTCCAGCACGTCGATGCTGTCGGTCTTCCTGAGTTCCCAGGGACGCGAGACGAAGGCATAGGGTCGGCTGGTCAGCGCGCCGACCGGGCAGATGTCGATCAGGTTGCCGCTGAGTTCGGAGGTCAGCGCCTTCTCGACATAGGTGCCGATCTCCATGTTCTCGCCGCGGTTCGTGCCGCCGAGTTCCGGCGTGCCCGCGACCTCGGCGGCGAAGCGGACGCAGCGCGTGCACTGGATGCAGCGCGTCATCACCGTCTTGATCAGCGGCCCGATGTCCTTGTCCTTCACGGCGCGCTTCGCCTCGCCGTAGCGCGAGGTGTCGTGACCGTAGGCATAGGCCTGGTCCTGCAGGTCGCACTCCCCGCCCTGGTCGCAGATCGGGCAATCGAGGGGGTGGTTGATCAGCAGGAATTCCATCACGCCGCGGCGCGCATTGCGAACCACCGGGGTGTCGGTGAAAACCTTCATGCCGTCCGCGACGGGATAGGCGCAGGAGGCGACCGGCTTCGGCGCGCGCTCCACCTCGACCAGGCACATGCGGCAATTGCCGGCGACGCTCAGCCGTTCGTGGTAGCAGAAGCGCGGGATCTCCTTGCCCGCGGCCTCGCAGGCCTGCAGCACGGAAGCGCCGTTCGGCACCTCCACCTCGATGCCATCGACCGTGACCTTCGCCATGGCGCCTACTCCGCCGCGAGGCGCTGATGACGCGCCTTGTAGGCCTGGATGCGTTCTTCCATCAGCGGCCGGTAGTGCCGGATCAGCCCCTGCACCGGCCAGACGCCGCCATCGGCGAGCGCGCAGATGGTGTGGCCCTCGATGCGGCGCGTGACGTTCTCGAGGACGTCGATCTCCTCGATCTCCGCATTGCCTTCGACCATGCGGTCCATCATGCGCTTCACCCAGCCCATGCCCTCGCGGCAGGGCGTGCACTGGCCGCAGGATTCGTGCTTGTAGAAGGCGGACAGCCGCGCGATCGCCCTGATCACGTCGGTGGACTTGTCCATCACGATCACGCCCGCCGTGCCGAGGCCGGACTTGTGTTCGCGCAGCGCGTCGAAATCCATCAGCACGTCGTCGCACACGCTTTTGGGCAGCAGCGGCGTGGAGGAACCGCCGGGAATGACGCAGAGCAGGTTGTCCCACCCGCCGCGCACGCCGCCCGCATAGCGTTCGATCAATTCGCGCAGCGGGATGCTCATCTCCGCCTCCACGTTGCACGGCTTGTTCACGTGCCCCTGGATGCAGAAGATTTTCGTGCCCGAATTCTTCGGCCGACCGAAGGAGGCGAACCATTCGCCCCCGCGCCGCATGATCTCGGGCACCACCGCGATGGTCTCGACGTTGTTGACCGTGGTCGGGCAGCCGTAGAGGCCGACGGCGGCGGGGAACGGCGGCTTGAGCCGCGGCATGCCCTTCTTGCCCTCGAGCGATTCGATCAGCGCCGTCTCCTCGCCGCAGATATAGGCCCCTGCCCCGCGGTGCACGTAAAGGTCGAAGCCGTAGCCCGACCCGGCCGCATTCTTTCCCAGCAGCCCCGCATCATAGGCTTCCTGGATCGCGGCCTCGAGCACCACGCTCTCGTTGTAGTACTCGCCGCGGATGTAGATGTAGCCGGCGATGGCGCCCATGGCGAAGCCGGCGATCAGGCAGCCCTCGATCAGCGTGTGCGGATCGTGGCGGATGATGTCGCGGTCCTTGCAGGTGCCGGGCTCGGATTCATCGGCGTTGACCACCAGGTAGGAGGGGCGGCCGTCCGACTGCTTCGGCATGAAGGACCACTTCATGCCGGTCGGAAAGCCCGCGCCGCCGCGGCCGCGCAGGCCGGAATTCTTCACTTCCTCGATGATCGCCTCGCGACCCTTCGCGAGGATGGCCGCCGTGCCGTCCCAGTTCCCGCGCCTGCGCGCGGCCTCGAGGTTCCAGGGCTGGAAGCCGTAGAGGTTGGTGAAGATGCGGTCCTTGTCGGAAAGCGCCATGGTTCAGTCCTGCTCCGCGCCGCTCAGCGCCGTCGCGCCGCCGGCGGCCTCGCTCGAGTGCCGCCCGACCGCGCTGCCCGGCTTCGGCCGCTCGCCGCGCTTGAGCGCCTCTATCAGCCTCACGGTGCTCTCGTAGTCGAGATCCTCGTGGTAGTCGTCGTCCACCTGAAGGATCGGCGCGTTCACGCAGGCGCCGAGGCACTCGACCTCGGTCAGCGTGAAGGCCCCGTCCGCGCTGGTGTCGCCGTAGCCCTTCAGCCCGCCGGCGTCCTTGCAGGCGCGCAGCACCTCATCCGATCCGCGCAGCATGCACGGCGTGGTGCCGCAGACCTGGAGGTGGAAGCGCCCGATCGGGCGGGTGTTGAACATGAAGTAGAAGGTCGCGACCTCGTAGACGCGGATCGGCGGCATGCCCAGCCGCTGCGCGATCACGTCCATCGCGATGCGCGGCACCCAGGCGCTGCCCGTCTGCCGGCCCATCTGCTTCTGCGCGACATAGAGCAGAGGGATCACCGCCGAGGCCTGCTTGCCCTCCGGGTAGCGCCGGATGACGGTCGCGATCTTCGCCTCGCTCTCGGCATCGAAGGCGAAGGAGGTCGGTTCCTCGTGCTGCGGCGCGCTCACCGGTCGATCTCCCCGAACACCACGTCGAGCGAGCCGATCACCGCCACCGCGTCGGCGAGCATGTGGCCCTTGGAGAGCACCTCCATCGCCTGGAGGTGCGCGTATCCCGGCGCGCGGATCTTGCAGCGGTAGGGCTTGTTCGTACCGTCCGCCACCAGGTAGACGCCGAACTCGCCCTTCGGCGCCTCGGTCACCGTATAGGTGCTGCCGGCGGGCACGTGGTAGCCCTCGGTATAGAGCTTGAAGTGGTGGATCAGCGCCTCCATCGAGCGCTTCATCTCGCCGCGCGAGGGCGGCGATATCTTGCTGTCCAGCACCTTCACCGGCCCCGGCTTCATCTGGTTCAGGCACTGGCCGATGATCTTCAGGCTCTCGCGCATCTCGAGCATGCGGACCAGGTAGCGGTCGTAGCAGTCCCCGCGCGTGCCCACCGGGATGTCGAATTCCATCCGGTCGTACACGTCGTAGGGCTGCGCCTTTCGCAGATCCCACGCGCAGCCCGAGGCGCGCAGGCAGGGGCCGGAGAAGCCCCATTCCATCGCCTGCTCGGTCGTCATGACGCCGATGTCCACGGTGCGCTGCTTGAAGATGCGGTTATCCGTCAGCAGCCCGCCGAGGTCGTCGAGGAAGGCCGGGAACTGCCGCGCCCAGTTGCCGATCTTCTCATCGAGCCCTGCCGGCAGATCCTTCGCGACACCACCCGGACGGAAGTAGTTGGCGTGGTAGTGGCTGCCCGAGACCTGCTCGTAGAATTCGAGCAGCGTCTCGCGCTGCTCGAAGCCCCACAGCGCGGGCGTGATGGCGCCGCAGTCGATCGCGTAGGTCGTGATGTTCAGCAGGTGGTTCAGCACCCGCGTCAGCTCGGCGAACAGCACGCGGATGTACTGCGCGCGCTCCGGCGCCTCGATCCCCAGCAGGCGCTCGGTCGCCAGCGCGAAGGGATGCTCCATGCACATCGGGGAGACGTAGTCGAGGCGGTCGAAATACGGCAGCGCCTGGATGTAGGTCTTGTGCTCGATCAGCTTCTCGGTGCCGCGATGCAACAGGCCGATATGCGGGTCGGCGCGCTCCACCACCTCGCCCTTCATCTCGAGGACGAGGCGCAGCACGCCGTGCGCGGCGGGGTGCTGCGGGCCGAAATTGATCGTGTGGCTGTCCACCTCGATCTGGCGCTTCACGATCTCGGCCGGCGTCTCGCCAAGGGCGGGAAGGCTGCTCATTTCGGGCCCTCCAGGCGGTTGAGGTGCACCTTCTCGTCGCCCGGCAGGCTCGTCATCGCCTCCCACGGGCTCATGAAGTCGAAATCGCGGAATTCCTGGGTGAGACGCACGGGGGCGTAGGCGACGCGCTTCAGCTCCTCGTCGTAGCGCAGCTCGACGAAGCCGGTGAGCGGGAAGTCCTTGCGCAGCGGATGCCCCTCGAAGCCGTAGTCGGTGAGGATGCGCCGAAGGTCCACCTGGCCGTCGAACACCACGCCGTACATGTCCCAGGTCTCGCGCTCGTACCAGGTGGCGCTGGCGTATATGCCGGCGACCGAGGGCACCGGCGTCGCGGCATCGGTGCTCACCACCACGCGGACACGGTGGTTGTGCGCGAGGCTGAGCAGGTTGTAGACAACCTCGAACCGCCCGGCGCGCTCGGGCCAGTCAACGCCGCAGATGTCCATCACCTGCTCGAAGGCGAAGCGCGGGTCGTCGCGCAGCAGCGTCATCAGCGGAACCAGCGCCTCGCGCTTCGCGCGCAGCACCAGTTCCCGGCCGTAGCGCGTCAGCTCCACCGATTCAACGGCGCCGCCGGCCGTCTCGGCGATCGCCGCGCCGAGCACGCGCAGCGGGTTCTCAGGCACGGCGGTCTCGGCCGCCGTGATCTCGTTCTCAGCCACGCAGGATCGTCCCCGTCCGCCGGATTTTCTTCTGCAGCTGCAGGATGCCGTAGACCAGCGCCTCGGCCGTCGGCGGGCAGCCGGGCACGTAGATGTCCACCGGCACGATGCGGTCGCAGCCGCGCACCACGCTGTAGGAATAGTGGTAGTAGCCACCGCCGTTGGCGCAGGAGCCCATCGAGATGACCCAGCGCGGCTCGCTCATCTGGTCGTAGACCTTCCGCAGCGCGGGGGCCATCTTGTTGGTCAGCGTGCCGGCCACGATCATCACGTCGGACTGACGGGGCGAGCCGCGCGGGATGATGCCGAACCGGTCGAGGTCGTAGCGCGCCATGTAGGCGTGGATCATCGGCACCGCGCAGCACGCAAGCCCGAAGGTCATCGGCCAGAGCGAGCCGGTGCGCGCCCAGTTCACCACCTTGTCGACATTGGCGACGACGAAGCCCTTCTCCCGGATCTCGTCGCTCACCTGCCCGATCACGGCGTCCTGCGCCGCGCCGGGCGGCAGGGCCTGGCTGTTCCAGGCGATCTCGCTTCTGGCGCCGCTCATGCCGCGCTCACTCCCAGTCCAGGGCGCCTTTGCGCCATTCGTAGATGAAGCCGACCGTCAGCACGAAAAGGAAGCCCATCATCGAGCCGAAGCCGAGCCAGCCGATATCCCCCAGCGCGATCGCCCAGGGGAACAGGAAGGCCACTTCGAGATCGAAGATGATGAACAGGATGGCGACGAGGTAGAACCGCACGTCGAACCGGCGGCGCGTGTCGTCGAAGGGCGCGAAGCCGCATTCATAGGCCGAGAGCTTCTCGGCATAGGGCTTCTGCCGCGCGGCGAGGAAGGCACCGCCCACCATCGCGATCGCGATGCACGCCGCGATCCCGAGAAAGACGAGCACCGGGAGGTATTCGGCCAGCAGCGGCTGGGTCATCTCAACCTGGCTCCCCTGCCCGGGTTGCGGGCACGCAGTTGCCGCGCGGGGCATCATGCCGCAGCGCAGTGTGGCCGGACATTAGTCGCCCTTCTCTCGCTCCGCCATAGGCCGCGGTGGAATGATTTCAAGGATACCGGCGCCGCGCGCCGCGAAAACGAAAGCGGCGCCCGGGGGTCACCCCGCGGCGCCGCTTTCCGTCAGGTGAACCGTCGCGTGGCGCGAGTGACGGGGCTCGAACCCGCGACCTCCGGCGTGACAGGCCGGCGCTCTAACCAACTGAGCTACACCCGCGTGCCCGCGACAGGTGGCGGGGATACGGGGTGGGACGGGATTCGTCAAGCGGGGGGTGCGTGAATGGGCAGGGCTATCGCATTTGCCCGAGTATGGTTCGTGCGAAGTCATCGGACCATGCTCGGCATCGGTGGTGGTGTGCCGCTGGACCGGGTTTGCCGGATCGGCGAAGAAGCTTGTCACCTCTGCCAGCACCAGCGGCCGGTTGGCCTTGAGCGCGAACAGCCACTCGCCGCCACGCTCG
>JGI24109J20143_1000200_pt1 | contig 14241 bp, 11 predicted proteins | sample Subbio11_8B_AprC_FD_20143 | JGI IMG/M metagenome (IMG submission 20143) | reverse complement strand
CAAAGATGTAATTGCCTGGTTTAGTTTGTGCGGCGGGTTTGGCGTTAAAACCCATAACAAGCGCTGTAATCCCAATTGATCGACAGCTTCACCCGCCAGGATGAGATGCCCGACGTGGGGAGGGTCAAAAGTGCCGCCGAATACACCAACTCGCATATTTCAATCCTGCCATTCCAGCTCATATTCATCGCCGATATAGACGGTATCACCATTTTGGATACCCATTTCGCGTAACCGGTCTTCAACACCCAATTTATCCATCAGGCGTTGAAAGCGGCGTACGGACCCTTCAAATTCCCAATAGGTCATTGCAGCGGCGCGTTCTATCGCTGTTCCGAACACCTTATAACCACCGTCATCCGTCCGCCTGATGTTAAATTCACGGGGATCATTTGGAGGCCGGTAAACCGGCAGTTCTTTGGCAGCGACGGGTTCCGGTGCATTGCGCAGCAATTCTACGCATTTCCACAATAAGGGATCCAATCCAAATCGCGCCAGCGCTGAAACGGCCACGGGTTGATCGACCCCTTTGCTTTTTAGCAACCTTTCAATGTCTGCCCACCGCTGTTGTACTTCTGGCAGGTCAATTTTATTGAGGGCCACAATTACCGGTTTTTTGGCCAGCTCGGGATCGAACAAGGCTAACTCTGAATTGATCTGGCTGTAATCTGCTAGCGGGTCTTCCGAAAGACCGTCTATTAAATGGATCAAAACCCGTGTGCGCTGTATGTGGCGTAAAAAGGCATCACCCAAACCAACTCCTAGGTGAGCGCCCTCTATTAAACCAGGAATATCCGCCAGCACCAGGCTGGTATTTTGGTCCATTTGGGTCACCCCAAGGTTGGGGTGCAAAGTGGTAAATGGGTAATCCGCAATTTTGGGATGGGCGTTGGTAACCGCCGCGAGCAGGCTGGACTTACCCGCATTCGGAACTCCAACGATGCCGACATCCGCGATCAGTTTCAACACCAGCCCTACGGTCCGTTCTTCACCAGGTTCGCCCTTTTCTGCCGTACGAGGTGCCTGATGACGTGAGGAGGCGAAGTGGGGATTGCCACGCCCACCGCGTCCACCTTTACATACCACCAAGCGTTGTCCTGGTTCAACCAAATCACCCAACAACTCGCCACTGGCGGCATCGTGCACCACAGTCCCGGGAGGAACGGGCACAACCAAATCACTGGCTGACCTTCCGGTCATGTTGTTTACCCCGCCTTTTTTTCCATCATCAGCGATGAACCTGCCTTTGTAACGGAAGCTGACCAGTGAATTTAAAGTCGAAACCACCTCGAATACAACATCCCCCCCACGACCGCCATCACCCCCATCTGGACCACCACGGTTAACATATTTTTCTCGATGGAAATGAACAAATCCGTCCCCACCCTTACCAGACCGAACGTAAACCTCTGTTTCGTCAATGAACATGCTTTTGTTTCACCTGTCGAGAATCGTGAATCGAATCTGGGAATAGGATTCACGATCCTCCCAATCATCATTCTATTATTTCACAAATTTTGCTACCAAAATATCTTCCAGGGTTGGCTGCCCAATCTCCTGAAGTTCATAACGAACACGCTGCATTGGCTTTTTGACTTTGATGATCCGGTTTAGATCAATGGGTGTCGCCGAAAGGACCAAATCGACATCGGAACCGTTGATGGTTTGTTCCAGCTCATGCATCTGCTCATCGCTATAACCCATTGCTGGCAAAATCGGTCCGGTGGATGGATATTTTTCGAAAGTGGCTTTGATCGATCCGATAGCAAAAGGGCGTGGGTCAACGATTTCAGAAGCTCCAAATCGCCGGGCGGCCACCCATCCTGCCCCATACGCCATTTCTCCATGGGTTAAGGTTGGACCATCCTCGACAACCAAGACACGCTTACCGCGAACGGCAGCCGGATCGTCAACAAACAACGGAGAGGCCGCTTCTATCACAACCGCATTGGGGTTTAATGCGTTCAAGTTTTTGCGAACCGCGATCACAGAATCGGAATTGGCAGTATCAACTTTGTTGATCACGAATACGTCGGCTTTGCGCACATTGGTTTCGCCGGGATGATAGCGAACTTCATGTCCCGCACGATGTGGATCGGCTACAACGATGGCAAGGTCTTCACGATAAAATGAAAAATCGTTGTTGCCACCATCCCAAAGGATGATATCCACCTCCTTTTCGGCCTGGCGCAGGATTTTCTCGTAATCCACTCCGGCATATACGATGATACCATTATCGAGGTGGGGTTCGTATTCTTCTCGCTCTTCGATCGTACAATTATTTTTATCCAGGTCACTGTAATCCGCAAAACGCTGAACCGCCTGCTTTACCAGGTCTCCATACGGCATGGGATGCCGGATCGCGGCAACCTTAAAACCCAGGTTTCGCAATATCATGGACACCCGCCGGGTTGTCTGGCTCTTGCCCGAACCGGTTCTTACAGCACAAACCGACACAACCGGTTTGGTTGAGGAAATTTGTGTTCCACCAATTCCCATCAATCGGAAATCGGCCCCAGCCGCCAATACTTCGGACGCCTTGTGCATCACATACTCATGGGATACATCGCTGTAAGCGAATACGACCTGAGCGACCTCCACCTCTTTTATCAAACTGGATAATTCACTTTCCGAATAGATTGGGATTCCCTCTGGATACAAATCCCCGCTCAGTTCGGCTGGGTAGCGCCGACCATCAATGTTCGGGATTTGAGTCGCAGTAAAAGCCACGACCTGGTACTCCGAATTGTCTCTAAAATAGACATTGAAATTATGAAAGTCTCTTCCCGCTGCACCCATAATGATCGTTCGAGTGGTCATAAATTAATTTCTCCTTTGCATGTGAAAAAGATGACTATCTGTTCACATCGCTTGTGGGGCTGTGATGCCCAGCAAAGCCAGGCTATTGGCGATAACCTGGCGGGTTGCCGCTACTAACCGCAGCCTGAAGCTGCGGACCGGTTCCTCTGCCTGAAGGACCGGACATTGGGTGTAAAAGTCGTTAAACGCCTTTGCCAATTCGTAGGCATAGGTGGCAATCCACAAAGGTCGTAATTCTGCGGCTGCCCGCTGCACTTCCGATGGAAGGCGGGCGATTAAATCGACCAGTTCAATCTCCTGGTGGGTCATCACGGTCGGCAGCCCATCCAGCACTGGTGTTCGAGTCCCCGCCTTTCTTAAGATACTACCGGCACGGACATAGGCATATTGGATGTATGGGGCAGCCTGGCCATTGAAATCTAAGGCCGTTTCCCAATCAAAAGTTACCACCTTGGTATTCTCACGGGCCAACATCGGGTATTTAATCGCCCCAATCCCAACGGCATGGGCGACGGCTTGTTTGACCTCCTCCGAAAGGTCTGGGTTTTTCTCTTGTACCACTTGAAATGCACGAGTTGTCGATTCGCGAATCAGATCTTCAAGCAGAACAACCGTCCCATCCCGCGAGGCCATGACCACATTGCCCGGCAAGTTGACCAACTCATACGGCACATGCCGGCAGCGTGCCGCCCAATCATAACCGGCAATCTCCAGGGTTTTAAATATTTGTTGAAAATGTAAAGATTGGCGCACGTCCACGATGTAATAAGAACAAACCAGGTCAGGATAATCATAAAATTTCTGCCTCGCCAGGGCTAAATCCTCGGTTGCATATAAAGCGGTGTTATCCGAGCGTAAAACAACCATAACCCGGTATTTTTCGTTCGGTGAACCGAGCAGTTCGTCAATTTTAACCACAACCGGGCCATCGGGACGATCGTCCTGAGCAATCCCCTTCTCGATCAGCTCCTGAACGAGCTCTTTCCCCGGGTGCTCGACCTGACTATTGAAATAATAAACATCAAAGTGAATGTCCAACAGGCGATAAATTTCCGTAAACCCATCCAAAGACCATTGGCGGGTTTCTTCCCACATCTGCACTACTTCTGGATCTCGCTGGTCCCAACGGGCATACAACCCCCGAACATCACGCTCTAATTCCGGGTTTTCTTCTAAACGCCGGGCTGCCTCTGCATAAATATCACCCATCCAACGGGTAATGTCTTTTTCAGGTTTTTCACCCGGGTGAAAATTCAGATAACACCACAACCACTTGATGACATGTAATCCGATATCCCCCGGATAATTCGCCCGGACAACATCGCAGCCAGCAAATTCGAGAATCCGGGCAACCACATCCCCCAGGATCGCGCTGCGCAAATGGCCTACGTGAAAAGCCTTATGGGTATTGGGTTGTGAAAATTCCACCATGACCCGCTCTTGACGTTTAAGCCCGCGTCCAAAAGCCATTTTCTGGTCTAGAACATGGTTGAGCACCCGTTCTGTATAGACAACCGAAGAGAAATAAATATTTAAGTAGCCATTGACTGCTTCAACCTTTTCAAAACCATCCGGTGTTCCAAGAATTTCCGCAATCTTTTGAGCCAGTTCGGTAGCTCGTTGATTGACTTGGATAGGTTTTCCAGCCCGTGCTTCCTGAGCTGCTAATTGAAAAAAGGCTGTGGAAATACCCCAACACCCGCTAAAGGGTATCCACTTCCATTGAACAGCCAATTCTGGTAGCCCTTGGGTTGTACAATAGTCCTTGATTACCGCTTCGATCGCTGCTTGCTCGGCTTCGAACATCACCTTACCTTGTTACGTGATTCCAAAAAACTTGTGAAAACTTGAGACAAAATGAGATTATAACATACGCCTATTCGTCAGATCGCGAGGTTTTCCCCATTAGGCCTTGCTAGATTAAGTCGGTATTCGATTACAAATCACCGCGAGCTGGATTGACTGGAACGGTGAAGGATGATGATCAATTTATGCTGGATAAACTCAAAAGCGGGAGGATCAACTCCCGCTGGCTTTATTCAAATGAAAATTCGGATACCCAGTTAAGCTTATTCCGAAAGTGTGGATAACCGCTTCATCAGACGGCTCTTCCGTCGTGCGGCATTATTTTTATGGATGATACCTTTTTCAGCGGCTTTATCCAAAGTACTAATCGCCAACAGAACGGATTCGCGTGCCTGTAATTCCTCACCGGCATTAATCGCGATTCGTGCTTTATTAATCGCCTTCCGGGCAGCACCGCGGGTAACCCGGTTGCGCAGACGGCGGTTTTCATTCTGTTTATTGCGCTTGATCTGAGACTTAATGTTTGCCAAAATCCATCCTCCAAAATATCTTTCAACCGATTACAACCCCTAATTCTAACCTAAGGCTTAAATTTTGTCCAGTAAATCCCCCCTCATTACCCCAGCTCGGCGTTCCTGCTTGTTGTCCAATAGGATCTATCCCGAAAATATTCATGTCCTATTTTTTCTGCTGATGACCTGGGCACCTTGAGTTGTTAACTTCAAGATCCAACCCCTGGATTTCAACCCGGCATCCTGAAATGCATCCTGCATTGCTTTCATCACCGTCTCCGAGTGGTTGATACCAAAAGCAATGACGCTCGGCCCTGCCCCAGATAATGCCGCGGGAGCCCCTAGATCCCTTGCAGCCTGCATTGCTTTTTGAGCACCAGGGATTAATTTTAACCGATAAGGTTGGTGTAATAGATCCTGCATACCTGCGGTAAGCAATCCAAAGTTACCAGAACGAAGGCCCTCCACGACCATCGGTGTCCGACCCAGATTAAAAATAGCATCCTTTAATAATACGTTTTTTGGAATCGCATCGCGGGCATCCCTGGTCGATAATTTAACCTCAGGTAACACTACTACAACCTCCAATGGTTGCACCGCTAATGGGGTAACGACCAATGGATTTTGGTCCGCCAATACCAGGATCAACCCTCCATACAAAGCGGCAGCGGCATTATCAGCATGGCCCTCCATTTGATTCGCTATGCGCAGTGTATCTTCGCAATTTAAATCTTCACCAAGCCAGGCATTAGCCGCTAGTATACCTGTCAAAGTCGCTGCTGCACTTGACCCCAATCCCGACCCTAATGGGATGGAATTATGGCAATCGATTTGAAGATTTTCAGGAGCATCTTGTCCTTTTTCTTTAAACCAAACCTTAAAAGCGCGCGCAATCAGGTTAGTCTCATCTTGTGCCAGGTGGTCCGCGCCTTCTCCGAAAACCTCGACCCGTATGCCTGGCCCACGATCAGAAAAATGGGTGATATTCCAAAGGTCCAATGTCAAACCAAGGCAATCGAAACCTGGACCCAGGTTTGCGGTCGTGGCAGGTACGCGGACCTCAAACTGAACCATACTTTACCCCGACCTTAAAATTGCTTCTTCAAGCGCAGCAAGCTTTGCTGGAAGGACCTGAGGTTCGCTGAAATGTTTGGTCACGATATCTGCATCCTTTAATCCATGGCCGGTGCATACTGCTACCACTCGTTTCCCGCCAACATCTATTTTCCCTTGCCTCAGTTCAGCCGCCAGGCCGGCCAACCCGGCGGCGGAGGCTGGCTCAACCCATATTCCGTTCGCAGCCAGCCTCCGCTGCATGAAAAGGATTTGATCATCGCTTACCGCAATGATCCGCCCATTGGACTCTTCCGAGGCCTGCAAGGCCTGCTCACCTCGCGCCGGACGCCCGATACGAATGGCTGTGGCAACCGTCTCCGGGTTTTCCACTACATGCCCGAGCACCAATGGTGCCGACCCGGCAGCCTGTACACCCAGAATTCTAGGTAAGCCGCAGCCTTTTTCCTGCTCATACTGCCGAAAACCCATCCAATACGAGGTAATATTACCGGCGTTACCCACCGGTAGACACAGCCAGTCCGGTGCTGCTCCTAAAACGTCACAAATTTCAAACGCGGCAGTTTTTTGCCCTTCAAGACGGTATGGATTAAGTGAATTAACCAAGGCAATCGGTTGGTGCTGGCTGATCTCTACTACCAGGTTGAGGGCATCATCAAACGAGCCTTTAATTTGAATTACTTGTGCCCCGTATGCAATCGCTCCAGCCAATTTTCCGGGGGCAACTTTTCCTTGAGGCATGATCACAATTGCGCGCTGCCCAGCCCGGGCAGCATATGCGGCGGCCGAGGCGGCTGTATTTCCAGTCGAAGCGCAAATAACCGCCTTAACCCCACGCCCCAAGGCTTCGCCTATGGCAGCCGTCATTCCACGGTCTTTGAAGGAACCGGTCGGATTCAACCCTTCAAACTTCACCCATAAATCAAAACCTCCGCCCAATTCTTGAGCTAAATTGGGCATCGGAATCAACGGGGTATTACCTTCTAATAAACTCACATTGCGGGTGTAGGCGGGCAAATCCATCATCGTCCGGTACTGCGACAGCACACCACCATAAGTCATAAAAAACTCCTCGGATCTCTAATGGGATCTTTCTATTATACGTGCCAATAAAAAAAATTGGCAGGCGCTCATTGCGGGCCTGCCAATAATATCGATATTTCTTAAGGTTTCGAACTTCGTTTATCGATCCGCCAATGCTGCCAGACCCGGCAAGGTTATCCCCTCCAGCATTTCTAACGAAGCACCACCGCCAGTGGATATATGGGTAATCTTACCCGCCAGGCCTGATTGGTTAATGGCAGCTACCGATTCACCTCCACCGATTACGCTTATGGCTTTAGAAGTTGCAACCGCTTTTGCCACCCCAAAAGTACCTTCGGCAAACTTAGGAAACTCGAACACGCCCATCGGGCCGTTCCAGACAACCGTCCCCGCTCCGGAAATGACCTTGCTATAAGCGGCAACTGTTTCAGGTCCGATATCCAAGATGCGCCATCCCTCTGCTACCGGGCCGGCCGAAATCAATTTTGACTCAGCGTCCGGTTCAAATCGGTTGGCGATGACCACATCAACCGGTAGGCGTAATTTACTTTTTCCTTCGCCTAATAATTCTCGGGCGGTTTCCAGGGCTTCATCCTCAACCAACGAATCAGCTACCGGATACCCCTGAGCTTTAAAAAAGGTGTTGGCCATTCCCCCGCCTATTAATATACTATCGGCTTTGGCGATCAAATTTTTGATTACCCCGATCTTATCACTAATTTTAGCTCCCCCAAGGATTGCCACAAACGGCCGCTTTGGATCATCAATCGCCTGCCCAAGATACAGAATTTCCTTTTCCAGCAAAAAACCTGCCGCAGCCGGAAGGTATGCGGCAATTCCGGCTGTCGATGCATGGGCGCGGTGCGCCGAACCAAACGCATCATTGACATACAGATCTGCCAGAGCTGCCAATCCTTTAGACATTTCCTGGCCGTTTTTCTCCTCTTCCGGGTGAAAACGTGTGTTTTCCAACACCAATACATCCCCCGGTTTAAGGGCTTTCGCAGCATCCTCGGCAACCGGCCCGATACAATCCTCACTAAACCCGACCGGTTTACCCAATAATTTCGACAGATGGTCAGCCACAGGTTTTAAACTATATTTTGGATCTGGACCGCCCTTCGGACGTCCAAAGTGTGAAGCCAGAAGGACCGCTGCGCCATGGTCAATCAAATATTGGATCGTTGGGATAGCCGCACGGATTCGGGTATCATCCCCCACTACACCATCCTTTACTGGCACATTAAAGTCCACCCGCACGAACACCCGTTTTCCCTTTACCTCGAAATCCTTAACAGTTTTTTTGTTGAACATACGAACCTCCCGACAACTTCGTTTCCACCTACCGGGGGAGAAAATCTCCTCCGGTAGGTAGAGAATGGATTAGAGTGATTTGGCCATAATCGCTGCCAGGTCGGCAGTGCGGCAGGAGTAACCCCACTCATTGTCATACCAGACAACAACCTTAACCAAATTTCCACCCATCACCATAGTGTTAGGTAGGTCAACGATGGAGGAGCGTGGATCACCCTTGAAATCCATTGAAACAAGCGGGTCGCTATAGGTCCCTGTTGTCACCCCCAGGATCCCTTTCATCTCGCCATTGGCGGCATCGACGAAAAAGGCGTTCAATTGATCTTTGGTGGTTGATTTTTCAACCGTTGCTACCAAATCCACAAGCGAGACGGTCGGGGTCGGGACGCGCAATGCAAAACCATCGAATTTCCCTTTGAGCTCTGGAATGACCAGGGCAATGGCTTTGGCCGCTCCGGTTGTGGTGGGAATGATGTTCAAGGCAGCAGCCCGCGAGCGGCGCATTTCTTTCTTATGCCCTTGGTCAAGAATGACCTGATCGTTGGTGTACGCGTGAATCGTCGTCATGACCGCCGAAAGGATCCCCAGATTTTTATGGACGACCTTGACCGCCGGAGCAAGGCAGTTGGTGGTACAAGAAGCGTTTGAGACGATATGGTGCCTGGATGGGTCATACGAACTGTCATTGACTCCCAACACAACGGTGAGGTCTTCATTTTTGGCGGGCGCACTGATGATGACCTTCTTCGCCCCTGCCTGGATGTGAACATTCGCCCCGGGTTTACCCTTGGCCGGATCACCCAAAGCATCCGTGAACACACCGGTCGACTCGATTACAATTTCTACCCCAAGGGCCTTCCAGGGCAGTTTAGCAGGATCTTTTTCTGCGTAGGTCTTGACCGTTTGACCATCAATGACCAGATCATCGCCAACCACCTCGACCGTCCCACGGTATATCCCATAATTTGAGTCGTACTTGAACAAATGGGCATTTTGCTTGGGATCGAACAGATCATTAACTGCAACCACTTCCAGCTCGTTCGGAAAACGTTCCACGATCGCCTTCAGCACTTGCCGGCCAATTCGGCCAAAACCATTGATACCAACTTTTACTGACATGAAAAACCTCCTCGACTAACCTATTTTCTGTTTAACCCAATGCAATAGATGGAATTTATTGCAACAGGTTATCATCTCGGTTTTGTAATGGACCTGTCCGTTCATAAAGTAGGTCCATAATGATTTTTGCAATTTTTTGTGAATCATGCCGCCAAGGCTGGACTTCATCCAGTAAATTTGCGCAATAGGAAGGATAATGTTCATCCAATTCTGTCCCCGGCAGAACATATTGTACCTTATTTGGCAATTTTCCTTTAGTTTGATTATTACACACAACCAATTCAAAAATCCGCCCTTTCAAGTGGCGCTCGATAACCATCGCATGGTCATAACAAGTATACCCATCTGTCTCGCCTGGTTGAGTCGCTATATTACACAAATAGAATTTATACGCGCGGCTGGCGCGGATGGCTGCCGCAATATCTGGCACAAGCAGGTTCGGAAGCAGGCTTGTATATAAACTCCCTGGGCCAATTAAAATTAAATCGGCACTCAGAATTGCCTGGATCGCTGGCGGGTATGCTTCAGGGCTGTTGGGTTCCAACCAAACCCGCTTGACATTTCCTGGGTGGGTGGGAATATTGCTCTCGCCTTTAACCCGCACTTCCTGATCGCGAATGGGGTCATAAAGGTCAGCAACCAAGCGCACATCATCCAATGTCGAGGGCATTACCTTTCCACGAACCGCCAACACCCGTCCCGATTCGGCCACTGCTTGTTCGAAACTTCCGGTAATTTCTGCCATCGCAGTGATGAATAAATTCCCCAGACTATGTCCATTTAAACCAGCGGAAGATCCAAAACGGTATTGAAATATCTGGGTGATCAACGCCTCATCATCAGCGAGAGCTGACAAGCAGTTTCGGATATCGCCCGGCGGCAGCACCCCAATCGTTCGGCGCAATTCGCCAGAAGACCCCCCATCATCCGCTACCGTGACAATTGCGGTAAGGTTATTGGTGTAAACCTTTAAGCCGCGCAACAATGCGGCAAGGCCCGTCCCACCGCCAATCGCGACTATCCTGGGTCCTCGCTCTTTGCGCCGGTAATTCGAGACAGTATCGACAATGGCACTTCCCGGCCGCAGGAACGGTTGCAACAATGAGCGGTTAAGACCCCAAACCCCATATAAGAAAACACCTAATCCAAGTAACCCGAAGATCAATACCCGAACCGGGCGATCCAAATCCTGCAAGGCTATCGCCTGTAAAAACGGAAGCCACCAGGTATCGGGGGCTGTCCGATAAACATCTAGAGCAAACATAGCCAGGCCGACCCCCAGAAAAGTTATGCCTGCCAAAAGAATCAAGATATACCGTTTTACACCAATACCAGGCGCTAACCAACGCATTTCCCGTCGGGTAAATTGCCTAAGACGATGAAACCAAGGAGATTTATTCTCTCGCATATTGTTTATGTATTATAGCGTCTTCTTTCATCACTAACAGATCAACATGGGTGTTTTGAATGAGTTAATTCTTCGCCCAATAAATATAGCAGGGTGTCCAAATTGTAGTGATAAAACTATATTTTTCACCTCGCTCTTATCCAAACGACGCCTTTAATAATCATCCCTCATGCTATAATTTGAACCATGGACAAGTTTATCGTCGCGGATGTAGGTGGGACACAGATCAGAGTCGCGTTATTCTCCGGCGAAGCTACCCAACCGGAGGTATTAAGGAAAATTAGTACCCGCGATAAAGATACTTCTGCGTTGGACCGGTTGGCATCCTTGATTGAGGAATTGTTGACCATGAGCAGTACGGTCAAAAAGATTGTGGTAGCAGTCCCAGGGTTTATGGATCCGACTTCCGGCTTGGTTTATGAAGCTGTAAACATCCCCGGTTGGACCAACCTACCGATCGGTCAAATTCTGATGGATCGTTTTGGGATACCAGTTAAAGTTGGTAACGACGCTAACCTGGCTGCTCTCGGTGAGTGGCGTTTTGGAGCCGGTCGGGGACACCATAACCTTTTGTACCTTACAATCAGCACCGGGATCGGCGGTGGTGCAATCATTAACGATCACCTTCTCCTTGGCGATCGTGGGCTGGCAGCCGAATTTGGCCATGTTACGGTAATCCCCGATGGCCCTTTGTGTCCCTGTGGCCAGCGCGGTCACCTGGAGGCTATCGCTTCTGGAACAGCTATCGAACGCTTCGTTTCCGAAAAAATCGAATTAGGTTATCCCTCGGTCCTCAGCTCGATTAAACACATCACTGCCAGCGATGTTAGTAAAGCTGCTCTCAACAATGACCAGCTAGCTGTCCGGGCAATGAATCGTGCCGGCACCTATATCGGATATGCTATTGCTGACTTCTTACACTTACTCAATCCATCGATTGTAATACTCGGAGGTGGAGTTGCTCGTTCCGGGTCTTTACTCATTGAACCCATCATCGCTGCCCTCCCTGAACGCATCATGGACCGTGGATACATCGATCGCTTGTTGATTACAACCGCCACACTTGGCGACGAAGCAGGATTGATGGGTGGGTTGGCATACGCTCGCGATGTCCCAGACAGTTGAGCGTAGTTCTATTGGCTATGCGATTGGGCTGTCCTCACGATAAGCATCTTTTAATACCCAATCCAACTTGGAGATTATGGTTTTAACAACCCAAAGCGGAGGTTATATGGTTATTCCCAATTTACCCGGCCCCAAAGCAAAAAAAATGATCGAACGTGACAAGGTCGTCATATCGCCTTCATACCCGCGCGGTTACCCTTTTGTGATGGATCATGGTCGCGGTGTTGAAGTGTGGGACGTGGATGGTAATCGTTTTGTAGACTTTTCTGCTGGTATTGCGGTTGCATCTACCGGTCATTCGCATCCAAAAGTTGTAAAGGCCATCCAGGACCAGGCGGAAAAATTTATCCATATTTCTTCGGATTTTTACCATTCTCGGTGGGTCGAATTGGCAGAGTACATCGACCGAATCGCACCTTTTAAAGATGACGCAGTCTCTTTTATGACCAATTCTGGAACGGAAAGTATCGAAGCGGCCATAAAGCTGGCCAGGTACTATACGAAACGTACGGAGTTCATCGGGTTTTTAGGAGGTTTCCACGGCCGCACAATGGGCGCGGTTTCATTTACTGCCAGTAAATCCTCTTATCATCGCGGTTTTTATCCCCTGCTCAGCGGTGTTGTCCATGCACCCTTTCCCGACCCTTATCGGCCTGTCCTGGCGGCTAGAGATTGCGAAGATTATGGTCAAACCGTTGTACGCTACATTGAGGAGGAAATCCTCAGGCGAATCTTGCCTGCCGATTCGGTTGCCGGTATTTTGCTCGAACCTATCCAGGGTGAAGGCGGGTACATCATCCCACCCGCTGGATTTTTACCTGCTTTACGAGATCTTTGTGACCGTCACGGAATCCTCCTAATCGCCGACGAGGTACAATCGGGAGTTGGTCGCACTGGAAAATGGTGGTCGGTTCAACAATTCGGTGTCGAGCCGGATATCTTTTGTGTTGCCAAGGGGATAGCGTCCGGCATGCCGCTCGGTCTGATGGTCGCCCGAAAAAATATCGTCAACTGGCCTAAAGGCTCACACGGTAACACTTACGGCGGTAATCCTATTTCTTGTGCGGCTGCCTTGGCTACCCTCGACTTAATTGAAAATGGTTATATGCAAAACGCATCTCTCGTGGGGGAATTTGCTTTGCAGAAATTACAGGAGATGCAATTACGCCATCCCTCTATTGGAGAGGTACGCGGCCGGGGTTTGATGATCGGCATAGAATTTGTGTATGACCACCAAACCAAAGAACACGCGGAAGACTTGCGTGATCGGGTTGTCGACCTGGCATTTCATTACGGTTTGCTTACCTTGGGATGCGGACGAAATGTTATTCGCGTCTCACCCCCCCTAAACATCACTTTCGAAGAAATGGAAGAAGGTCTCCATTCCCTCGAACTTGCAATTACCCAGGCCGAAGAAGAGTTATTAAGGATTCACCAACCAACTTTTCAACCCTGTTAATTGGGGGAATCTATGTTTTTACCGGACTTCCGTGTTCGTCAACGCGATTATTTGCTGGAAATTTCCCGCGCCTTAACCCAGGAACTCGATTTAGAAAAACTCCTCGGCCGGATTCTTAACATCGCGATAGAAATGTTGACCGGACAAGCGGGGTTAATAGCACTACATGACCATCGTGGCAATTGGAGGGTAGCAGTCTCCTATGGTTTACCTCCGGTTTTCCTTCGCTACCTGGGGCCGTACCTCGACCAGATTTCTGTAGATCTTAATCCAGATGAGTTCGAGCTGTTAGAAGTCAACCATCGATTGGGTGAGCTTGCCCGGTTGGCCAGCATGGGGCTCCTCAATGGGGTTGGATTGCCATTGGTCGCCCGCCAATCCATTGTTGGAACCATTTTCATCTTTAGGTCCTACCAGGAAAATTTTACGAACAATGACCGGACGGTGTTGTCTAGTTTTGCTGACCAGGCCGCCATCGCGGTCCAGAATGCCCTTCTATACAGCGACTCTGTGCGCAGCAAAAGCCGGGTGGATGCACTTCTCGACTCAGCCGCCGATGG
>JGI24109J20143_1000191_pt1 | contig 14509 bp, 12 predicted proteins | sample Subbio11_8B_AprC_FD_20143 | JGI IMG/M metagenome (IMG submission 20143) | reverse complement strand
TTATGCGGCACAAAAGTCCGCATAAACCCCAAAGATCCTCTTTCTCACCGCCCCTTGAGGGGCGGGGCCGGGGGTGGGGTGAACGACCACGGTTAAGTGCAGAGCTACCGTTCGTAAAAACGCCGGAAAACATACCTGTTTTTAATTTAAAGGTAAATCATCATGACTTTCCTGCAAAATATAAAACTTATCCAAGGTGGAATGGGTGTGTATGTATCCAACTGGCGCCTGGCCAAAGCGGTTGCTATAGAAAAACCCGGTGTTACCGCCGGAACCGTCTCGGGTACCGGTTTAGATGTGATCTATGTGCGCTTGCTTCAGCTTGGTGATCCGGGTGGATATGCCCGCCAGGCGCTTTCTGCCCTGGATGATCAGTTTGGGGTCGAAATTGGCCAGAAGATCTGCAAGCGTTATTTTATCGAAGGGGGTAAAGCCCCAAAAGCAACCTTCAAATATGCCCCTTTACAAATCACCCGTACCCATGACGGCCGGTTAACCTTGCCAGCCCAGATGCAGCCGGGTCCAATCGAACTCAGTTTGGAAGAGGATATCGTTGAACTGCTCATCGCCACCGGCTTTGCAGAGGTCTGGTTAGCCAAACAAGGTCACGATGGTAAGATATTCATCAACTTTTTGAAAAAGGTTGAATTACCTCTCATCTACACGATGTACGGCGCCATGCTGGCCGGAGTAGATGGCGTGATCGTTGGGGCGGGCAATCCCGAGGGTCTCCCAGCCGTTCGCACTCGTTTAATAGATCATCACGAAGTAACCATCGACCTCTCGGTGTTATACCGTGAGGCGGGCGAATCCTTTTATGTTCCTTTTAACCCAGGCAGTGTGGCGGGGGGCAAACTGGCTCACAGTCCGTTGAAGCGGCCGGCTTTTCTGGCCATCGTTTCGCTCGAAAACCTGGTCCTGGCTTTAGCCCAAAGCCCAACCGAAGCACCGGATGGCTTCATTATCGAACACCACACCGCCGGCGGTCATAATGCCGGACCGCAAGGAGCGTTAATGAAAGACACCCTGGGGCAGCCTATATATAATGAATTAGATGAGCCCAACCTTCACATGATCCGTCAGGTCGGCCTTCCCTTTTGGCTGGCCGGTGGTTACGGCAGCCGTGAGAAATTACAACAAGCCCTGAGCGCCGGGGCTGCAGGGGTCCAGGTGGGGTCCCTTTTTGCTCTGGCCGAGGAATCGGGAATGAAACCGGCTTACCGGACCGCGATCCTCAATGAAATAAAAAGGGGGGTAACGGATGCCGACCTGGTCCACACGACTATGTTCTCCCCTACCGGGTATCCTTTTAAGGTGGTGCAGTTGAAAAACACCCTGGCAGAGGATGAGGTTTATAACACCCGGCGCAGGGTTTGTGATTTAGGCTTGTTACAGCAGCGTGGGTTAAGCAAACCTGCTGCCGATGGATCCCGCCAACTCTTTCAGCGCTGCCAGGCTGCCCCGGTGGAGGATTTCACCAAGAAACGCGGCTTGGAACGCAACACCGATGAGAAACGCTGCCTGTGCAATGGATTGCTTTCGGCGGTAGGGCTTAATCAGGTCGGGACTCAGCCAGGCGAGTTAAACGAAGAACCGGCAATTGTCACCCTGGGCAACCACCTGGGTGGCATTCGCCGCCTCTCGCGCCAGGGTCAGACCCCCTATTGGGTGCGGGATGTGGTAGCCGATATTTTAGGCCAGGAATAAGCGTAGACAAAATGGACTCACTTGTTCTCAACAAATAAATAAGTAGGGTTGGGTGCTGAGAAAAGGCTATAGCCTGGAAGTAAAAATGAGAACTGGCTGATTCAGTTAACCAGCGAATAACTGGTTTTGCTTTTGGTTTCCCGGTCAGAACCATCCGTTTTACGATGACCTTTCCTGGTCGTGTTCCTCAGGAAGCGTACAACAGCGATGTAACTCGTTTTTTGGCGTGCTAACGAGATTCTAATGCCCGCCAGCGGTGGGAGGAGGATGGATTAATCAGATCCGATGGCCACGCCCCACCTGATATATTTCGATCGCCTTTGAAAATCCCTACCGGTCGACTATAATCATTTCAGTTCCCCATCGGAAAAAGTAAGGATTTATTCGGCCGGATAGATTGTTGGCAGGTCTCCAATCCGGTTTCCTTTCTTTAGCCCTTAAAAAGCGTATTCTCTCGTTGGATATCCAATGGCGATCAACACGACCCACAAACCTCAAGATTCTCCTGAATTACCTAACCCAGACCGGCGCTCCTACAAGGTCGTTTTCCAGCCCTCGGGACGTTCCGGCCAGGTTGAAGAAGGGGTCACCCTGCTCGAGGCTGCCCGACATCTGGGAGCCGGGATCGAGTCGATCTGCGGCGGGCAGGAGACTTGCGCCAAGTGCCAGGTTATTATCGAAGATGGTACCTTCCCCAAAGAAAATATCAAATCCTCGACCTCCAATGTGACAAGGGCCGGTGACCACGAATGCGCCTTAGCCCAACGACGCAACCTTCCGGAAGGTGTGCGCCTGGCCTGTGCTGCGCGCGTAAGAGGTAATTTGTTGGTCAGCGTGCCCGAAATCGCCCAGGCTCAAAAACAAGTCGTGCGTAAAGCCGCCACCGAGCGCATCCTTACAGTCGATCCAATCATCCGTCTGTACTTTATCAAACTAGCACCACCCCAACTGGGTGACCGTTCCGACGAAGAGCGTGTTCTGGCATCGCTTAAAGAACGCTTCGGACTGGAGGACCTTGTTTTTGAATATGATGCATTACTGGCTCTACCAGCGGCATTGAAAACCGGCCAGGGCAAGATCACCCTCACAGTTTGGAACAGCGCGGCTATCCTGAGAGTACAGCCCAACTTTCACGATCGCCCGCTCGGCCTGGCAGTGGATATTGGCACCACAACCCTGGCTGCCTATCTGTGCGACCTGCGCACCGGCGCGCTGCTGGCCACCACCTCGTCCATGAACCCGCAGGTGACCTATGGAGATGACATCATGTCGCGCATCTCGTACGCGGTCGAAACCCCCGGAGGGCGCGAGCAGCTCCACCGATCGGTCATCCATGGAATTACAGATTTAGGCATTCAAGCGGCAAAGGAAGCCGGCGCAACCGCAGAAGATATCGTCGATTGTGTCTTGGTGGGCAACAGCGTCATGCATCATCTGGCATTGAACATCGACCCTGCCTCGCTCGGTCACTTGCCGTTTATTCCGGCAGCCGGCAGCCCGCTGGATCTGCGCGCCGCAGACCTGGGGCTGGGGTTCAACCCGGCTGCCCGGGTCCATTTCCTACCTTTGGAGGCTGGTTATGTCGGTGCGGATAATGTCGCCGTGATCCTGGCCGAGGAACCTCACCTGCAGGATGAAATCATGCTGATTGTCGATGTAGGTACCAACGGGGAAATCTTGCTTGGCAGCCGCCAGCGATTGTTGTGTACCTCCAGTCCCACCGGGCCGGCCTTCGAAGGCGCCCAAATAACCCATGGCATGCGGGCCGCCCCTGGGGCAATCGAACGGGTACGGGTTGACCCCCATACCCTCGCGGTACGTTTCAAGGTGATCGGAAGCGACGATTGGAGCGATTCGCTGCCGCCTGAAAAAGTCGGCGCTCGAGGGATTTGTGGTTCGGGCATTCTCGAAGCGGTAAGCGAATTGTTTACCGCCGGGGTAATTATGCCAACCGGTCGTTACAATCCGGATTGTACTTCTCCAAACCTGGTGCGCTCCGCGAATGGGCAGTTGGCCTACGTCCTGGCACCCGCCGAGCAGACCATCACCAGCCAGGCCATCCTATTGACCCAATCGGACATACGCGCGGTACAACTTGCCAAAGGCGCACTTTTTACCGGTGCGCAGTTCTTAATGAAGGAACTGGGCGTGGAAAAGGTAGACCGGATGGTATTGACCGGCGCTTTTGGCAGTCTGCTCGACCGCCAGCGTGCCATGACCATTGGCATGATTCCGGACTGCGATCTGGATAAGGTGCTGGCAGTGGGCAACGCTGCTGGGGATGGCGCCCGAATCGCCTTGTTGAACAAAGCCAAACGGATCGAGGCCGCCCAGGTGGCCGTTTGGACTGAACACCTGATCACACCCCTGGAAGGGGAATTTCAGCAAAGGTTTGTCGCTGCCCTGTCAATACCCCATGCCACCGAACGCTTCCTCCATATCGAGGCGCTCCACAACGGCAGCCCTCCGAGCTGATCCTATTGTGTCGTGCGAGTATTCGACAATACCTGGCAAAAAACCATAACCCCCCCTGGAAACACGGAACTTTATTTGCAAATTGGGGTAACGACTCTCAGGGTCTTGTTGGTGGAAAAATGGACCCACCAAGCGGCTCGCGGGGATCCGAAAATTCCATCCTTATCCAGGCAAAGAGGTCAGAATGAGGAAAGCATTTCTAGAGAGAATCAAAGCTGGTGAAGTGCTGGTATCCGATGGGGCTACCGGCACCAATCTGCAAATGCGCGGGTTGCTGGCCGGCAAGTCCGGTGAGGTTTGGGTCCTCGAAAACCCGCTTGAAATCCTCCGCCTGGTGAGCGACTTCGTCGCCGCCGGTTCGGATATCGTCCTGACCTGCACTTTTGGGGCCAGCCGGTTACAATTGGGTCATATAGGCCTGGCTGATAAAACCGAACAGATCAACCGCACTGCGGTTGCATTGGCTCGGCGTGGGGTAGAAGGCAGCCAGGCCTGGGTGGCGGGATCGATGGGTCCAATCGGCGAGATGCTGCAGCCGTTCGGCAGTATGACTTTAGAGGAAGCTGAAGCGGCCTATCTTGAGCAGGCACGGGTGCTGGCCGAAGCCGGGGTTGATTTGATCGTGGTCGAGACGATGTTCGACATCGGCGAAGCCCTGGTGGCGGTAAGAGCTGTCCGCGCTGCCTGTGATTTGCCCCTGGTTTGTTCTTTCAGTTACGATCGAGGCACCAAAACCATGATGGGTATCAGCCCAACCAAGGCCGCCAACGCCTTTGAACCCTTCGGTGTGAACATGCTCGGGATCAATTGTGGACGAAGTCTGGATGAAAACCTGGCGGCTTTGAAAGAGTTGCGTTCGGTGACCAGTCTGCCGATCTGGTTCAAACCCAATGCCGGGCTGCCTTCTACCGGTGGGCTCGGAAACCTGGGTTACGACCTGACTCCGGAGAGAATGGCCGCTCCAGTTAACTTATGGATCGCGGCCGGCGCACAGGTGATCGGCGGCTGTTGCGGTACCAGCCCCGAACATCTCAAAGCAATCGCCAGGGTGGTTAAAAAGCAAGCCTGAGGGCTGCTGCCCGATACCTAAAAAATATCTGGCCTGCAAAATTTCACAAAAATAATGACCACCAAAGGACATCGAAATTGATAATTTTCCTGCCATGCTGACCATGCTCCTGTTCACCTTGCTCTTTGTGCCGGTCTGCTGGTTGTACGGGCGTGGATTGATCCGCCTGGCGGCGAAAATACTTGCCTTAGAGGGTAATGAAACCAACTTTACCCTAACCCTGCTCACCGGCTTAATTGGGCTGACAACGGTTGCCTCCTTCCTGTCGTTGTTTTTAGCCTTAAGCGCCGGGGCATTCCTCATCCTGATGGGTGGCGCGCTATTTTCCCTGCTGGTGGAATGGAAATTGGGAGGGTTGCGCCACTCCTATAAGCAGATGAAAGCCTTTTCTCTACCCTGGTTGGTAGTGATTCTGTTGCTATTGGTTTGTTTTTCGGTGATCGAGAATGCCACCCACCGCCCGGTCAACCCGGATACGGGTATTTACCATGCCCAGGCCATCCGCTGGATGGAAAACTATCCGGTGGTCCCAGGTTTAGGAAACCTGCATTCACGCCTCGCCTATAATTCGGCCTGGCTGGTCCTGAATGCCTCTTTTAGCCTGGCTTTTCTCGGCCTGCAGTCTTTCCGATTTGTACCAGCAGTCCTTTTCCTGGCTATCGCGTATGAGTTCTCCCGAGGTGCTGGGGCTTGGCTGCGGGGCAACCCTACTCCCGCCAACCTCCTTCGTACTTTTCTGCTGCCGATATCGTTCTATGTACTCGGCGCTCAGATTTCATCGCCAGGCACCGATTTGCCAGTCGTCCTTCTTTTATGGGTGTTGGCCCCGGTTGTAATCGAAATCGCCGAAGACAAGCGCTCGCCTCTTAACATAAACCCCATCTTGCTGATCCTTTTAGCGGTTTATATGCTTACCCTCAAACTTTCTGCAGCACCGGTCTTATTGCTTGCCGCATGGATGATGTTGCGATTTGCTCGGTCCTGGCAGGGTTGGCTCACAATTTGCGGCTTGAGTTTAATGATTCTGGCGCCCTGGCTCGCCCGCAACGTCGTATTGTCCGGTTATCTGGTATTTCCCTTTCCATTCATCGATTGGTTTCATTTCGATTGGAAAATCCCCCTGGATGCAGCCCGTGCAGAACAACAAATCATCCTCGCCTGGGCGCGCAATCCTGGGGCGGAAGCCAGCCTTGTCTTGGCTATGCCGCTTGATCAGTGGCTGCCAATTTGGTTCTCGGATTTGACCCGCAACCAGAAAGTAATGGTGATGGCAGCCATTTTATCTCCTTTATTAATGTTCCTCGAATGGGCCTGGTTACGACATAAGGGTCGAACCAATCTCATCCCTCACAATAAGGTGTTTATCCTATTTCTGCTCATCCTCACTGGGGGTGTGTTCTGGTTGTTTAGCGCGCCCGACCTGCGCTTTGGGTATGGTTTTTTAGTTCTATTGCTGGTTTTTCCTTGGCTGTTACCGTTGGCCTGGATCGACAGCCGCGTGGGGTCTTATTCCGGATTTTTGCGCTCTGTAGTATTGACGGTCCTGGTGGTGTACCAACTCTTTTTCCTGCTGCGCTCGGTGGATTGGGGTTCAATTGAGGATCGTTTGGTTCTACCCGCAAATTATCCTCACCATGCAACCGAACCATGCCGCCTGGAAAATGCCGTGGTGTTGTGCGCCAATGAGGTCAGTTACACCCAATGTTGGTATAACCCCTTTCCCTGCATTCCCAGGCCGGTCGAAGGTGTCGTTGTGCGTGGAGAGGATTGGCATTCTGGTTTCCGCACGATTCCATGAGAAATTAAAACGAAAGGCAGAGGTTCCTCTCCCTGGTACGAAAACATCTTTTGTTTTTTTTACGGACGCTGCTCACTCCTGGAAGAAGGGCCGCCTGCCCTTCCTTACAATCGACGCTAAGGGTTACCCAGACCTTTCAAGGCGCATCTGACCAGGCATGAATCAGGAGCGCAAGCGAGTAATCGGTGGTTAGCTCGGTAACCCTCACCGGTCCATCACGTCCAGGGGATTAACATTGGACCCAATTCGCTTATCCTTGACATTCAAATGGGTGTGGTAACCGCAGTCACGTCCACGGCAGGAGCGCCCCAGCCAGTCCACCGTGTAACCGTTATTGCTTTCCGTGCCGACTTGCTGGCCGATGGCTACCTGGCTGCCGGTTGAGACGCTGTAATTGCCATGTAGCATCAGCACTTCCCAAATTTCATTTTCGATGATGATGGTCGTATTGCCGTATGGGTCGGTGTACAGTGCGGTGACCTCGCCGTTGACCGGAGAGAGCACCGCTGCGCCTTTCCCGGCGCTCAAATCGACGGCCAGATGACCGTAGGATTGACCGTGCGCGCCCTGGGTCAGGGTGTATTCCTCGTACGGCCAGCGGATGGCAAACGGGTCGGGGACTGGTTCCACAAACGGTTGGATTTCTTCAACCGGTTGAACCAATTCAGGAGTGGTTTCATCTAACGACGCCGCTGAGGCGGCTGTTGAACTGTGCTGGTCGGTCAACAGGTTGAAGCCGATAAAAATAAGGAACAACAAAGCGGCGAGGGTTATATGGTTGGTTCTTCCCGGCATGATATTTTCCTTATCGAATATTTGTTCTACTATTAGTATAGCAAATTTTTATTAGGAAGTCCAGTCCTTTCAAACCAGTATTTTTAACCGCCCATCGAGAAAGTCAAAAATCGCCATTCAACACAGCCCAAATTTTTATAAGTAGAACCTAAAGGTATCCCTTGACATTTCTTCAACCAAGTTGTATTATATTTTTGCGCTAAAATATTTTATAACGACAAATTTTATTCTACTATGAAAAAAAATCCGACTACCGAACCCTATATCATTCAAGACCTCGAGACCTTACGAGTTGTGTCCGATCCATTGCGCGCCCAGATCCTGGAATTGTTGACCGGTCATAAGCTTACCGTCGGCGATGTGGCTGAAAAACTTGGCTTGTCCGCCAGCAAACTTTATTATCATTTCAACCTGCTCGAAAAGTACGGCTTGATACAGGTTGCTGAAACACGCCAGGTGGCAAATTTAATAGAGAAATTGTATTTCGCCAAAGCCTCATACTTGAGCATCGATCCTGCTCTGCTTACTTTTTCGGCCGGTGGCAGCAACGAAGCCTTGATTTCGGTCGTACAAACCGTGATCGATGCCACCCGTGAAGATTTTATTCGCAGTTTTCAGGCCCGGTCTTACAACCTGGAAAGTGGCGCCCAGGAGAAGAACCGCCAGGCGCTTCTCCATCGCGTTATCGCTCAAATCCCTGACGATAAGGCGATTGACTTTCTGGAGCGAATCCGTCTTTTGGTGGATGAATTCAGCAATATGGATCAAACCAATTCTGAAAAAGCCGAAAAAGGATCATTGTACGCCCTGACCGTCGCGTTCTACCCTAGCTTTTACTTCCAAACAGAACTTAATCAATCGAATGGGGAAAGCATGAATTCCGAATGAACCAAACCAGCCAAACACCTAAAAATATGCGCACTTTTTTTATCATTTGGACAGGGCAGGTAATCTCGCTGCTCGGGTCGGGTCTGACCTCGTTTGCTCTCGGGGTGTGGATCTTCCAGGAAACCGGGCAAGCAACCCCCTTTGCGCTCACTGTGTTGTTTGCCTCGTTACCTCGAATCCTCCTTGCCCCACTCGCCGGGTCACTGGCTGACCGCTGGAACCGCCGTTTATTGATGATCTTGGCCGATACCGGCAATGCCCTGGTTACTTTGGTGGTGATTTTACTGATCTTCACCAACAGCCTGGAAGTGTGGAACATTTATCTGGTTGCACTGGCTGGTTCAATTTGCGGCGCATTCCAGGAACCGGCTTACACGGCCTCGGTTGCTATGTTGGTGCCCAAGAAAGACCTGGCCCGTGCCAGCGGTCTTGCCCAGACAGCCCAGGCTTTGGAAATGCTGGTAGCCCCCATGCTGGCAGGTGTCCTATTTGTTACGATTGGTCTGCAAGGCATCATCTTGATCGATTTTGTGACTTACTTCTTTGCAGTTGGCGCATTGCTGATCGTGAAAATTCCACAACCTAAGTTCCGTGAAGAACAAAGCCAATCGGGGCGCGGTAAAGTCCTGCGCGATGCCCTGTTTGGCTGGAATTACCTGCGCACGCGCACCGGCCTGTTCGGTTTGCTGCTCTATTTTGCCCTGGTAAACTTCCTGCTTAACTTTGCGGCGGTGTTGACCGGTCCCCTGGTGCTTTCCTTTGCCGATGCTACAGCCCTGGGTGCCATTCAGATGGCATCCGGCCTGGGGATGCTGGCTGGCAGCGTGGCTTTGAGCGCCTGGGGTGGCCCAAAGGAACGCATCCGAGCGGTGATCGGTTTTATTGCCCTGGGTTCCGTAGGCGTCCTGTTGATTGGGCTGCGCTCTAACCCAATCCTTATTGGGACTGGTTTCTTTATCTTGATGACTTGCATTCCTCTGGCCTCGGGTCCCAGCCAGGCAATTTTCCAAACCAAAATAGCGCCCGATGTGCAAGGACGGGTATTCGCCATCCGTAGTATGATCTCACGGTCCATGATGCCGGTAGCCTTTCTTACCGCTGGCCCGCTGGCCGACTTTGTGTTCGAACCTGCCATGCACGTTGGCGGTGCTTTTTCCGGTACTTTTTTGGCGATGCTGGTTGGGGTCGGCCCCGGGCGTGGCATTGGACTCATCTTTTTAAGTGCCGCCCTGCTTCTAGCAGGTTCGAGTATGTTGGCTTACCTCCATCCGCGCATCCGCAGAGTCGAAACCGAGCTGCCGGATGCGCTGGTAGATGCACCTGAAGAGGATTTTCTACCGGTTTCTCCGGAAACCGTTGAACCGCTTAGTATCCGTGATTAAAGGATGTTATGGTTTAGGTACGTACAGCTCGGTCCAGCTTTCAGATAACAATCGAACGGGTTGGTAATACTGTAACAGCGGGAGGGTGACGTGTTCTACCCAGGCGTTGTGCTCTTCAAGGTATTGCCTTTCACCAACGATGAAGGCTGGATTTTTTATATTGGTGACGATCAACTCAAACCTTTTTGTGCGTAAATCTTCATGAAAACGGTCGAGGTATGGGCGGTTGCCCGCCATTGCCATTTCCATCAACTCGATGGTCTCATATTCGGGGATCAGTTTCACCCCTTGTAGTTCGCCGAAGGTCAATAACTGGCGCTGCCACATGAACAATACCTCGCCACCGGAATTGCTCACGGCTTCTACCTCCTGGCGTAATACTTCCACTTCGGGGAGAGCAGCTTCACGGGTTTGTAGGGTAAGCGTGCCTCCATCCATCAGGAGCGGAACGAACGGGATGACCACAACCAGGGCAAGAATACCGGATGGCAATTTGCGCACCGATGTCAAAGATTCGGGCGTTACCCGTCCACTGAGCAGATACCCTCCCCAGATGAGTAACACTACCAGGTAAGCGTCCAAATTGTGCAGGTTGCTCCCGCCACCGATTTTGACACTGACCACCAGCCCGCCAAGGAATAGCACGATCAGCATTCCAAACAAGCCTAGCAAGCGCAGCGGGTGGTAACGACCACCCTGGAGGTTCAGGAGGATCAAGGATAAAAGCGGTGCTGAAATCAACAAAATCATTGGCAAAATGCCCGGAGCGTAGGTGGCGTTGGGCATTAACCGGTACCATAATAAATCCGAGGTAAAACTGGAGCCGAACGCGCTTAGGTCGGGCTGGCGGGAGAGAATGATATATCCTGCCTGAGCAGACAGGGCGGTGAGCCCACCGGCAGCAGCCCATACGATGGGGTTACGCAAGTAAAACCACCAACGACCCACGGGGTTTACCGGTGTTTCGAGCAAATATAACCCGATCGCCAGGAATGCCGGCACCGGGAACCAATTCACCCGGCTGAACCCTGCCCAGGCCGAGGCCAATACGACCACAACCACAGAACGCCAAAAGTGCTTGGGGTTAAATCCTGCCAGGACAAGGATTACGCAGACCAGGAGGTGATAATAAACCGCGCCCTGAAAAAGGAAGAGAAAACCCCATAATCCAGCCATCCAGGTTAAGGGCGTGGTCGGCAACTTAAGCCGGCGGGCAAACAACCAGGCCGTAATCCCGCTTAAGCCAATCCAAAGGATGACTTGCCAAAGGCGGTGCGCCCAAATAGGCAGACCATCGATCAAGTGCGGCAGGGACATCAAGAAATAACGCGAGGGGTGCAGAAAAGGCCAGGGCAGGCTAAGGTTGTAAAGGTCACCGGCAAAAAAGAGGGAGGCGTAGTAGTAACGGCTGCCTTCCGACCAGCCAAGTGTCAGCGGTGTATCGGATACAGCCGGGATGAAATAAAACACCCGGTAGAGCACCCCAAAAACCAGCAAGGTCAGGATGCCCGCTTCAATCCCCTTCACCTTTCTAAAAGCACTGTATGTGAATGGGGTTGCCAGGCATGCCAGTGTGCCGGTTAAACCTATCCGGATTGCGAGGCTGTTGAAAAGCTGCGGGATGCCCGATACGATTTCGGGGAAATAACCAATGACCAAGAGAACACCGGCAGCCCCCCCAACAACCAGCAAGTTGAGAACCCCAAAACGACGTAGAAAAGCCAAAAACCGGTTGGCATAGCTTTGCATCCGCGCTGCGAAAGGACTCCAACTTGCGGCAAACCCGAAGGTTAAGGCAAAAAAAAGGAAGACAAGGCTCAGGCCGCCAAGCTGCCACTTCCAGGATGTGGCAAACAAACCTGTGCCTTGTGCCTGAATCCATAGACTCAGGCTTAATCCTGCGCTTGACAGCATCCCAAAAAAAGTGATCAACTGCCAGGAGGTTAACCGACGACCGGTCATGGTTTCATCTCGTTCGTTGTTTCCTTCATTTGAGTGACCCGCGCCGCCGCGATACCGGGAACGAACAAGCCGCCCGGTAAGCTGGCAGCCATTTGCATCGTGCGGATTAGCAAGGCAATCGTCGTGCTGGCCTCCATAGAAACAGCCCCAAGGTGAGTGAACAACAATGTGGCGGAAACCTCTTGCAAGCCGTAGCCGTTGATCGAGAAGGGTAGTAAGGTGATGAAATACACCAAAGACCAGATACCGGCTACCCGCAACCCATCCGCTGGTTCGTTCATTCCGACCAAAAGGATCATGATGGAAGCATACAATAAGATCTGGTGGAGGAGAGAAAAGAATAACGAAAGCAGCAGCCAGCCTGGACGATGCGCCCAGGTTTTGAAGTAGGTAAAAATGCTGGTAAAAAAATGACGAACCCTATTCCATAGCGGGTAAATTGCGGTTAACCCGAACCAAACATGGGCATTACTACGGATGGGCAATCCTGAATGGAGCAGGTAGAGGATGCCAAGCGGTAATGGGATCGCCATTCCGGCCATCCCGATAATCCGATCCACGACCAGGGCCGCGGTAGCGGCAGCCGCATCGACGCGCATTTGAACAGCGCCGGCCAGTCGTAAGATGTCACCCCCAATCGTTGTCGGCAGAAAGTTCGAAGCAAACAAACCGGCAAACGTGATTCGCAGGCTTTTTTCCAGGCTGATATTGGCACCNGCAGAGCGAAGCAATAGATACCAGCGCAGGCTNATCGCGATTCTCGAAAGCAGGGTTAATCCCAGGGCANCCAGAATATGCCAGGTCTTAAGGCGCTCGAACGCCGCCCCGGGTTGCTGCCAACCTTGCTGGCTGAGCAATACNACCATCAAGCCCAAGGAAAGGATCGATCCTGCCAGACGCAGCCAAAACTCTTTGCTCTTGGACTGCACGCCGGTATTATCCCTCCCCTTCTACAGAATTGGATACGATTTTTCGGATGGTGTAAATGGGCTTGCCTTGTGATTCGTGATACGTGCGTACCAGCAGCTCAGCGATCAACCCCATCAGAATAGATTGAAATCCGAGAATTAAGACCATCGTGCTGATGATAAAGATGGGCGAACCGAGGATAGGAATATCCAAAAAAACTCTGCGAATAAATAATGCCACCAAACCAATAAAGCTGATAAAGATCAAACCTATCCCGGCCCCGCCAAAAAGGTATATCGGTTTGTTAGCGTGACTATTTAAAAATTTAACCGTGATAAGATCCAGGATAACTTTTAGGGTGCGCTCCAGGCCGTATTTAGCTTTCCCAAACCGGCGCGGATGGTGGTTGACTGGCATTTCTACAATCCGCGCGCCGACAGAATTGGCATAAACCGGGATGAAACGGTGCATTTCCCCATACAGTTTAAATTCGGTTAGGATCTCCCGCCGGTAGGCCTTCAGGGTGCAGCCGTAATCATGCAGATGCACGCCGGTCACCCAGGAAATTAAACCGTTGGCCAGGTTGGATGGCAGAGTGCGGACGGCAAAATTATCCCGGCGGTTTTTCCTCCACCCGCTGACCACGTCGTACCCTTCATTGATTTTTGCGATAATTGCCGGTATGTCACCCGGATCGTTTTGTAGATCCGCATCCATTAAAACGACCAAATCGCCGTTGGAATGGTCGATCCCGGCCGCGATTGCAGCGGTTTGACCAAAATTTCGGCGCAGTAAAATTGCCCGGTAATGGGCAGGGTCGTGCTGGACGAACTGCTCCAATAATGCCGGACTAGCGTCTTGGCTGCCGTCATCGACCAACACAACTTCCCAAGTCAGGTTGAGGGGCGCAATTGCTTCATGAACTGCCTGGAATAGTAAAGGCAGAGTCTCCTCTTCGTTGTAAACCGGGATGATAACCGATAGGTCCATCGCAACCTGCGCCTGGGGGGATGATTGCCAGAATTATAGCACAGCAATTAATTCCCCATTCATGATGCGAGGAGGACGTCTGGAAATTGCATCCCATTGTAATGTTCCAGAGAGTTGGAATATGCTCCCGCCGGGAAGAGGAAGATCCGGTCGCCCAGGGTCATTCCAACCGGGAGCATGATGTCATGCCGGAAGGTGTCCGCGCTGTCGCAGGTCGGGCCGCTGAGGATATAAGGAATACAAGTGTCCCCGTTGCGTTCAGCCAACACATTGTACTGGAAATTAAACATTTCGATTCCTTCGATGAGACCGTGATATGCGCCTACATCCAGGTAAAGCCAGGTATTTTCACCCCGCCGGGCACGATTGATGACCGTGGCAACCATGATACCGGCATTCCCAACCAATCCCCGCCCCGGCTCGACGAACAGCTTAGCACCCCCCTGGAACAAGCGCTGCATGGCCGGATTAATTTCGGCGGCAATTTCTTCGACCGTGGGTACCGGCTCGTCAAATTGGGCCGGAAAACCCCCG
>JGI24109J20143_1000190_pt1 | contig 14696 bp, 16 predicted proteins | sample Subbio11_8B_AprC_FD_20143 | JGI IMG/M metagenome (IMG submission 20143) | reverse complement strand
CAGATCATCGCAAGCCGCAATGTCTGCGGCCTTGTGGCGGCTGCCGTGCTTGTATTCCACCGGATAGGGCCGCCCAGCCTTGACGAACTCCACCACATCGGCCTTGCCGATCAGCCCCAAGGCGTCGTGCCACAACGGCAAGGCATGCTCAAGCCGCACGCCCTTGGCGGTTTCCACGCCAGGCTGATCCACCCGCTTGTGAACCGCCTGCCCCCGCAGGGTGTGCACGTTGTCGTCAAAGGCCTGATCCAGGTGGATCAAGCCGCACTGACGCGGGCAGTACGCCCAATGCTGCAGGGCGGACAGGGGCAGCGCGTCTTCCAGCTCCATTGCGTTGCCGACAGTGCGCTTCAATCAAACAGCCGAGCAAGCAAGGCTTCTCGGCTGAGCGAGTGGTGTCGGCATACCGCGTCCAACACGGCCGCCAGCGTGCCAATGCGCAAGGGGTCGTGTGCAGGAACGGTGAGGTGGTGTTGCCCGGGCGGCTCGATACAGCTCAGCCGAATGTGGCTGCCCGTCTGCCTGGACACGGTGTAACCGAGCCGCCCAAGGCGCTTGACCAGATCAGCGCCCGACAAATCGCGCGGCAGCCTCATGCGGCCAAGACCTCTTCGCGCGTGATGTGCAAACGGATCAGGCTGGGTGCCTGACCCGCGTCAAAATGACAGCGCACCGCATCGCGCACCATGGCGTGCAACTCGGGTAGGGTGTCCGCCTCGGTGTAGATGTCTTGCCCCACGGCCCGGGCTGCGTAACCGCCCTCGGGCGACTCTTCGACGATGAAATGAATGTCTGTCATGGCGACTCCGTCAAATGATGCGAATCAAGCGTACACCGGCAGGCATGTCGGATTCATCGATGCGGACTTCGTAGTCTGAAAAATTGCGCGGCACATCCACCTTTTTTGTCACCTTGATGCGCTCGAACAGTTTGTGCGCGTGTGCGTTGCCCAACTCGCTATCGTGCTTGAAAACGCAGAGACCGCGTGTGGACATTTCACCGCGCGCCGCAGAGCGGTCGTGCTCAAACATGTTTTCCAGCGCCTGCCACAGCAATGCCAGATCGTCTGCGCCAAAACCGGTTTGCTTGGCCAGGAACGGCGACACGAAGCCGTGCGCCCTGTACAGGCCATAAGGCACGGTGTGCTTGCGGCCCATGGTGCGGTTGTCGCCCTGCTGCTTTTCCGCCTCTGCTTCGGTGGCCACGGCCATGCGGGTGATGGAATGCTCCAGCGCCACGATGGGGTCGATCGAACGGGCAAAGGTCAGTTGCACAGGGCCGCGCACCTGCCCGGCATTGGTGCCGGTGGACATCACTGCGCCAAAGGTGCGCACGTCAAAGAAGTTCTGGCACATCCACTTGCGGGCCAGGTCCACATCGCTGGCACTCCCCTTGCGCTTTTCTTTGCCGCCCTTTTTGGCCTTCTTGTCTTCACCGTCAGCGGATTGCGCAACTTCATCAGTTGCATCCAGCTTGAGCGCCGAGTAAGCCCGCTGGTGCTGAAGGTTCAGGATGGCCTTTTCCCGTACGTAGATCTCGAAACGCTTTTCGCCGGCTTCGGGTGCCTGCTCGGTCTGATCTTGGGTCAGCGCGACGAAGTTGCGCACCTTGCGTTTGAGCGCCACGTCCGTCACCAGGCCGTGGCCGGTTTCAGCGTCTAGGCGCGGCAGGTTGCCAGCATCGGGGTCACCATTGGGGTTGCCGTCTTTCACGTCGAACAGCAAAACGAAGTCGTAGCGATGGTTCAGATTCATTTCAGTTTCCTCCTGGGGTGGTTTCAGCAAGCGGTTTCGGTCAGCGCAGCGCTGTCGGCTTGCGCCGAATCGCGCTTGGTGAAAAGTCTTGACGCTGGTGGTAGTAGCCGATGGTGAAACGGCCCTGATCTGGCAAGTTCATGTGCACCGGGAAATCCGAAATGCCCGACATGATCTCCGCCAGCAACTTCTCGAAGTTCACCGCCCGCCCTTTGCTCTGCATCTTGGCAAGGTGATGATTTTTCAAGCGCATCAGCGTGGTGAACACCGCCACCGGAGTGCTGGATGCGGCACCGTAGTAACGCTCCCGAATCGTTGCATTCAGACCCGGGCTGGCTTCTTCCTGGATCTTCTCCAACGTGGCAAACAGGCGGCCCAAGCGGTAAGCCGTGGACGGACTTTCGATGTCGAGCATGGGTTGAATCTCCCTGGGTTGTGAATCGGACGTGGTGACAGAACGTTTGAGAAAGGCCTTGATGGCGGCGGCGCGCATGTAAGTGACCTGCTGTTCTGCGCGGCAGCGTTGGATGGCCGCGTTGAGCCAGGTCGTGGGATATGGCGCGCCGGTGAAGATGCTGCGAATCAGATCGCCACCCAAGCTGGGGGGGATATTGTCGGCCTTGCCTTGCAGGGCCACTGCGGTGAGCAGACGGAACAGGCTGGGGAATTCTGGATCGTTCGGGCCGCGCACCAGCGAAAGGTCATCGAACCACGCCGCAATGCGCTCAGCGATGACATGCAAGGGGGCCGCATGCCAGAACCGCACGGAGATGCGTGCCGCATTCGGTGCCAGCCCCAACACGTAGAAGGCGTTCTCACCTCTTGCGCCAGAAAAGCCCCCACTGTGGATGGCCTCCAGCACGGCTTTGACTTGCAGGGTGTGGGCGTCTGGGTTGTCGCCACCGCCGAGTAAAGCAGCCAACTCGTGCTCAAGGGTGTCGGGTTTCTGCGCCCAAAATACGGTGGAAGCATCGCCTACCTGCACACGTTGCGCCGAGTCGCGCGCCAGCAGAGCATTGAGCGCCGTGGTGTAAGCAAAAGCCGCCGCTTGACTGACAGGAGCGTTCGCGCCCTGGCTCTTGCCGTAGGATCTGAACGCATCCAAATTGAACGACACGATGTTGGCCCCGGATGTCTGTGCGCCCCACACGCCTTTGATCGCGGTGTGCAGCCGCGCCACCGGTAAGGTATCGCCCGTGATCAAGCACATGGCATTCAAGCCGCAACCCTCGTCTTCTGTGTTGCCATCTTCTTCTGTGTCGCCCTCTAGGCCGCCCGTGATCAAATGAGGCGCGACGCCTGGTCGTTGACACACCAGCGCCGTGCCATCAACGAGCCGGAACGTTAACACCGGATTCGATGCTGCGATTTCTGCATGGGCTGCAAACCGCTCCACTTGTTCGGCCGGCTTTGCATCCAGAAAAGCCAGCACACCGCGCAACCCGGCGTCGCTCTGGGCAAGCTCGGGGAGTGTTGATATGCGGTCGCGAAATGCCTGCTGCATTTTGATCAGACGTGCCAGATACTCGGCCTGGCCCTGCTTCGCTTGGGCTGCCTCCAGCTTCTTTACATCCGGTATGGCCAACACATATTCAGCGTTGTCCCAAAGCAAGTTGGCAGCGATGCCAGCAGCTCGTTTGACAGAAATTGGCACCAAGTAGCTGGTACCAATCTTCTTTTTTCCGGACATCTGGCGCGCGTCGATGATCGCGTGAAGCTGACCACCTTCGTCCACTTCAAGGATGAAGCCAATTTCCTTTTGCTCCAGTCCAAACGCAGGCAACCGGCGGTCGGGATCGGTATCGGCCTGGCGCCGAAGGTAGTAGTCGTGTAGGGCTTGCAAGATCATCCCCGCACCTCCACGCGACTCAGATCAAGAACGCCCTTTTGCACCTGAGCGCGAAAGAAGCGCGGCTGGGGTGTAGGGCTTGCTGCGAAATCCATGTCGTAGAGCATCCAACCCAGATCGGGAGACCAGTCATCCATTGCCCTTGGCTCGTCTGGCCCTGCACGCCAAGCACCAAGGCCATCGCCCACCAGCTCAACAGGCCGAAATGCAGCGGCAAATTCGCGGCAGCCCAGATAGGGCTGATTCACGCATTGCCCCGCCTCTGCGCGGCGGCTGAACATGGCGATGTACTTGTTGGGGTTGGCGCGAGCATCGTCCCCCACCATCTCCATTTCAGCGTGCAGCCGGTAGGCCACATCGCGCAACAGCAGACTGGCTCGCTGCTGGCGCTCATCTTCAATATAGAGCGCCAGTTCACCATGCCCTTCGTTCATGGCGGTCAGCGCGTTGCGAGAAGAAGCCACTGCACCGACTTCGTTGCGCCGCACGCTGGTCCAGCGCACCGGTTGGAGCACTTCAATGCAGGTGATACGCCATCGGATGGCAGGTTTCCACAGAATAGCCTCAAATACCGCCCGCGCTGCGGACGGCGTGATCAGGTCGTAAGACACCCGCTCCACCTTCATTTCAGGCCGGGTGAAGCAGGCGTAGTCGCCCCGAACTTCCAAACAAAATGGCTTCATCTCATCTCCCTTTGCATCAACCGCTTACGAACTGACATAGTTTGCCGGGTCTCCGGGTGCCGAGTCCACCTTTGCACCCAGCACTGGGTCGTAAAACCCATCCCAGCCTTCGCGCTGCACATACAGGCCTGGGCAGGTAGCCACTTCCACGATGTCGCCCATGCCCACCAAGCGCTGCACCTGGTGCTGGTAGATCGTGACGCCGTAGCGCTGCAACTTGCGCATCAGCCAGCGGGCTGGACCTTCACGTTCCATCATACCGATCAAGGCATCCACATCGTCGCGTGCGTTGGCGCTGCTGTAGCGCACCAGCACCGTGGCGCTGTCTTTTTCATCGATGAGCTTGAACGCATCGGCAGCAGCCCGAAACTGAACCGGCAAGCTCATTGCCTTCAGGTCAGGCTCCATTTTGAGCATTTCGCATATCTGCGCCTTATCGGTTGACGGCGCATCGTGGTACAGGCGCTTGAAGTACAGGTCAATCAGCGGCAGTGCAAAAGGGTCTGCGGGCAAGCCGCGCCACACTGCCTTGCAGGTGTCGCGCGCCAAGGTCAGCAAACCAGGAGGGGCCTTGGTCGGGGGCACGAACACATGCACCGCCCCCGGCTCGAGCAACTTGCCTTCCCGGTTGCACCGGCCTGCTGCTTGCGCAATGGAATCCAAACCAGCCAGGGCACGATAGACCACAGGAAAGTCCAGATCAACACCGGCTTCCACCAACTGGGTGGAAATCACATGAACGGGCGCTGCAATTTGTCCGGCAACCAGCGCATCTCGGCGCGTTTTCAGAGCGATCTTGATTTCAGCAATGGCATCGCTGCGGTGTTGTGCACACATGAGCGCGGACAAATGCCAACACCGTCCGCCATCGGTGCGCGCCTTGATCAAGCGGTACAGATCGGCGGCGTCTGCGCGTCGGCTGACGATGGTCAGCGCGGCATCGTGCCCGGTGATTTCATCTGCGAGGTCCGGCCAACTGCGCGGGGTTTCCAGGCTTGGGGGCAGATGCACTCGAACGCGCTCCAGCACGCGGTACAAGGCCGGCACATCGTCGATGATTTCCGTCACCGGGCCGAGGGAGCGCCTCAGGCCCCGTTGCGGGTCGGCGCTGGGCGGTGTGTTGAGAGCGGGCTGGGTGGCGGTGCACAGCAGCACGGTCACGCCAAAGTCCTGCACGAGGTAGCGCAACACATCGACCACCGGCTGCAAGAACTCCACCGGCAGCGATTGCGCTTCGTCCAGCACGATCACGCTGTTGACCAGACTGTGCAGCTTTCGACAACGCGAGGTCTTACGGGCAAAAAGGCTCTCGAACAGTTGCACGTTGGTGGTGACGATGAGCGGTGCGTCCCAGTTCTCGCAGGCCAGGCGGGAGCGCGTGGTCTCGTCTTCTGGATTCGACTCCGCATTGCTGTGGTGCTCGATCACAGCATCCTCACCCAATGCCTTGAAGACCTCACGAAACACGTCTGCGGTCTGCTCGATGATGCTGGTATAGGGTATGGCATAGACGATGCGTCTCTTGCCATGATTGACCGCATGTTCTAAAGCGAAAGACAGGCTCGACAGTGTTTTGCCGCCACCGGTGGGTACCGTGAGGCTGAAGACGCCCGGTGGCAAACTGGCCCTGGATCGACATTGCGTCAACACCTCGGCCCGGATGCGGTTGACCGCCGTATTGGGTTCGCCAAAGGATGCCAGATGGGCACTCAACTCATTCAGCAACGGCAGAAGATCGCTTTCACCTCGGCGCGCCGCTGTCTTGCGGTCGCCCATGTAGGCCTCGGTGTCGAGAAAGTCAGCGTCCACCAGCGCGGAAAACACCATCCTGACCCACAGGGCAAAGCGGCCAGGTGTGCGCTTCTGGTGCTCATTGCAGATGGCCATGCGGTTGAGGTCGATGCCTGACAGCGTGGCTTTGAGAATGTCGTCGGCTTGCGGGCGTGCAAGGGCTTCTGACAACTCGCGCTGGGCGTCTTCTCTCATCAGCCGCGCTGCAAGACCTTCCCCTTGGCCGCCCTCCCAGTTATCGAGGCCAGCGTGGTGCCCCGCGATCACATACTGAAGCAGCCGCCCCAGAATCTTCCCTTGTGCCCCATGGGTCTGCTCAAGGTGTTGCACGGCCCACAGTGCTCCAGCGGCCGAATGCGTTTTGTCTCGGTCTGCAACGCGCTCGATATGGGCATCGACAATGCCCGCCTGTCGGATGTAACTCTGAAAGCCAGGCCTGCGTTTGCCAAGGTCATGCCACAGGCCCGCAAGCCGAGCCACGGCTTGGGCGGAGTCGGGGGCGAAGCCCGCAGCCCGATTGCCCACGCAACGAAGATGCTCGTCAAGCCCATGCGGATCCTTCCCACTGCCCTCTGGTGGCGAGTGAGCCCAGTCCTGACTGGATGCATCCGTGATCATGCGCGTGTTCCCGTGACCGCTGGACTTGGTTCCTGTGCCGGGCATGCACATTGTATGGCGCACGCCACCGCGATCGGAACCCTCGGCGTGGCGTCATTTCTGCACGATGTGCCGCAAAACAAAAAAACGGCTTACCGCCTTGTGAGCGATAAGCCGTTGGATTTTTTGGTCGGCGTGGCGGGATTCGAACTCGCGACCCCTTGCACCCCATGCAAGTGCGCTACCAGGCTGCGCTACACGCCGAAGACCGAATTCTAGCACGCCCTTTGATGGCATTTGCTCGACACGCCCGACCGCTTTGCATGCGCCCCAGCCCGCATCAGGCCGAGGGCTCCAGCAGACGGCGAATCGCCAGCAGCTCGGCGCGCACGGCGGCCCAATCGTTGAGGGCGCCAGCCTCGCTGTCGTGTGGCCCCATGGCCTCGTCTTCGTGTGCCAGCTCGGCGGGGGCCAAGGTTGCGGCGCCGCCCCGGCGCTGTTCGCGCTCCTGCTGTGTCAGCTCCTGCAAGCGGTTGCGCGCACCGTGGATGGTAAAGCCCTGCTCGTACAGCAGATCGCGGATGCGCCGGATCATCAGCACCTCGTGGTGCTGGTAGTAGCGCCGGTTGCCGCGCCGTTTCATGGGCCGCAGTTGCGTGAACTCCTGCTCCCAGTAGCGCAGCACATGCGGCTTGACGCCGCACAGCTCACCCACCTCGCCGATGGTGAAGTAGCGCTTGGCCGGGATGGGAGGCAGCTCCGTAGTCATGGTCTCTAGGTTTTAAATCGTAGAGCAGCGAATCTACCCGAAGCGCAGCCAAAAGCCAAGCCCGTTAGGCCCAGAAAAACCCGCATCCGTTCGCAACATCTGCCCACGACTCATGCCCATATGGGCCGCAAGGGAATACAAAAAAAACTTGCACAGCTTAGTGCGAATCATTACCATCCGCTACATGCCATCAGGAGTGCCTCAATGATCGTCTGTGTGTGTCACCGGGTCAGCGACAAGACCATCGCCGCCTGCGCCCAGCAAGGCGAGGGCTTCGATGATATCCAGTTCGAGCACGGCGTGGGCACCCAGTGTGGCCAGTGCGAACACGCGGCGCGGCGCATCTGGTCCGAGTGCCACCCCAGCCAGCGCTTGCTGCACTTGCACCAGGAACTGGCCATGGCGACACCCCTTTGATGGAGCACCCCATGTGGGCCGGACTGCTGCTCTCGTTGCTCATCACATCCGCGCTGGCTTGGTGGCTGTTGCGGCGCTGAAACAGCGCTTACAAGCCCAGCGCCGCAATGCCCGCCTTGGCGATCTGCGCGTCTTCGGGCGACTTGACGCCGCTCACCCCCACCGCACCCAGACACTGCCCGTCTTTGAAAATCGGCACCCCGCCTTCGAGCATGCCTTGCAGCGTCGGGGCGCTCAGAAACGAGGTGCGGCCTTGGTTGATCACGTCTTCGTAAACCTTGCTTTCGCGCCGCCCGAGCGCGGCGGTGTGCGCCTTGGCGGTGGCGATCTGCGCCGAAATGGCGGGTGCGCCGTCGAGGCGCTGCAACCACAAGGCGTGCCCACCGTCGTCCACGATGGCGATCGTTACGGCCCAGTGGTGTTTGAGCGCCTCGGCTTCGGCGGCGGCAGCGATGGCCTTGATGTCTGTGAATTCGAGCACGGGTTTGGTTTTCATGAACTTTCCTTGGGGTCGGTGTGTCTATCAGCAGCAAACTGAGGATCGCTCTGCTGGATCCGCTGCACATTATCGACCCGCTGGCGCTAGAATCCGCGTCAGGCTTTACAAGGAGTTTTGCCACATGAACCAACCCGTACAATCTTGGGGCCGCTTTGGCTCTACCACCGTTTCGGCGCAGCAGCGCAACCGGGTGCTGCGCAATACCTATTGGCTGCTGGCCCTGAGCATGTTGCCCACCGTGCTGGGCGCGTGGGTCGGGGTAGCCACCGGCATCACGGCCTCACTGGGCGGCGTGACGGGCTTGGTGGTGTTTCTGGCCGGGGCCTTTGGCTTCATGTACGCCATCCACAAGACCAAAGATTCGGCGCTCGGGGTGCCGTTGCTGCTGGCCTTCACCTTCTTCATGGGCCTGATGCTGTCGCGCCTGCTGGCGATGGTGCTGGGTATGCAAAACGGCACCAGCCTGGTGATGACGGCCTTCGCCGGCACGGCCGGGGTGTTCGTCGTCATGTCCAGCCTCTCGACCGTGATCAAGCGCGACCTCGAAGGCCTGGGCAAATGGCTGTTCATGGGTGTGCTGGTGCTGATCGTGGGCATGGTGATCAACATCTTCGTGGGCAGCCCGATCTGGATGGCGGCGCTCAGCACGATGGCGATCGGCCTGTTCAGCGCCCTGCTGCTGGTGGACCTGAAACGCATCGTCGATGGCGGCGAGACCAACTACATCATGGCCACCATGGGCATCTACCTGAGCCTGTTCAACATCTTCCAGAGCCTGCTGATTTTGCTGGGCCTGACCGGCGGCGACGAGTGAGTGGACTGAGGGGCCCGATCATTCGGCCTTGAATCATGAATCTGGGGGGCCTGTGCCCCCCTTTTTCTTGACACGCGCGCGGTGCCTTGAGCCACAATGTGCCCTACCATGCCTCACCTTTTTGCAAGCCCTTCCCTGCCCCGCTGGGGGTTGCTCGCCACCCTGCCCGCACTCTTGTTGCTGAGCGGCTGCGAGATGCTGGGCCTCGAAACCCCAGGCATGGTCACACAACGCCAGGCGGCCGAGGCGCGTGCCGTGGGCGCGGCCTGCCGCCACGCGGTTCGCAGCATCGAAGACTGTTTTGCCTCGAACCCGCGCATGTCGAGGGCCGAGATTTTTGAGGGCTGGCGCGAGATGGACCAGCACATGCGCGACAACGACATCCCGGGCATGCCACAGCAGCCCGCTGCACCAGCTGGTGCGGCCCCGGCCACCACCCCGGCCACCACCCCGGGCGGGGCCACGCCGGGCACGGTGCCACTGCCCCCACGCCCGGGCGGCTTGGCGACCCCTCCCTCAGCCCCTGCCCCCGCCACGGCACCCGCACGCTAGGGTGTGGTGTGGTGTTGCCCTTACAGCAGCCGGAGCAAGGGCCGCTGGCCGCCGCAAACGGGTCGGCCGCGTTGCATCAGCCTGCGTCGGCCCGCTCGAACACCGCCATGCTTTCCACGTGCGCCGTGTGCGCAAACATGTTCACCACCCCCGCTGCCGCGCAGCGGTAGCCGGCTTGGTGCACCAGCAGCCCAGCGTCGCGCGCCAGCGTAGCCGGGTTGCAGCTTATGTAAACGATGCGTTGCGGCGGGCGCCAAGCTGTCGCGCCAGCCACTGCGCCTGGGAGTGGGCCCTCTTGGCCACCTTGGGCCTGCTGCCAGTCGGCCAGCGCCTTGACCAACGCAAAAGCGCCCTCGCGCGGCGGGTCCACCAACCATTTTTCGGCCATCCCGTCGGCGCACAATTGCTGCGGCGTGATCTCAAACAAATTGCGCACCTCGAACCGGGTCGGGGCCAAGCCACCGCGCTGGCGCTGGTTCTCGGCCCAGTTGCCTTGGGCCCGAGCCACCAAGGAGGCGCTGCCCTCGATGCCCAGCACCTCGCGCGCCCGGGTCGCCAAAGGCAGGGTAAAGTTGCCCAGACCACAAAACCAGTCGATCACGCGCTCGTGGGCTTGCGGCGCCAGCAATCGCACCGCACGCCCCACCAGCACCCGGTTGATGTGCGGGTTGACCTGGGTGAAGTCGGTTGGCCTAAAAGGCATGCGCAGCCCAAACTCGCTCAACGCATAGTCCAGGCGGGGCTGAGCGGCAGACGCATCCAGCAAATGCGCGGTATCGGGGCCTTTGGGCTGCAGCCACCACTGAATCGGGGCCTGGTCGTTGCTGTGGCTTTGCGCAAAGGCGCGCAAGCGGGCGCAATCGGCTGCGCTCAGGGCTTGCAAGTGGCGCAGCACCAGCGCCGTCGCCGCATCGCCCACGGCCAGTTCGATCTGCGGGCAGGTCTCGCGTGCGTCCATGCTGCCAAAGAGCTCGCGCAGCGGCAGCAGCAGCGCGCTCACATGGGGCGGCAACACCGGACAGACGCGCATATCGGCCACATAGCGGCTCTTGCGCTCGTGAAAGCCGACCAGCACCTGCGCCTTTTTGTGGACGTAGCGCACCGACAGCCGGGCCCGGTAGCGGTAGCCCCATGCCGGGCCCGCAATGGCCGAGAGGATCGATTCGGGTCGCACCTTGGCCAAGTGCCAGAGGTTGTCTTCCAGCACGCGCTGCTTGACCGCCACCTGGGCCGCCGCATCCAGATGCTGCATCTTGCAGCCCCCGCAAGCCCCGGCATGCAGTCCAAAGTGCGGGCAGCGCGGTGGCACGCGCAAGGCCGATTCGCGGTGTATCGCGCTCAGATCGGCCTGCTCCCACTGGTTTTTGCTGCGCCGGGTCTGGGCGCTCACCCACTCGGTGGGCAGGGCACCGTCGATGAACACCACCTTGCCATCGGCGCGCCGCGCCACCCCTTGGGCCTCGAGGTCCATGGCATCGACGCGCAGCCAGCCCGCAGGGGGCACGCTGGCGCAAGGCGGTGCAAGCGGTTCAGGGCCGGCGGCAGGCTCGGCGCCAGCGCAAGCGTGAACAGGTTCGGAGCGGACCGCTTGGGTGTCAGCGCAGGCCATCAACGCCGGGGCAAGAATGTGGCCGGATCGACCGGCCGCCCTTGGCGCCGCACCTCGAAGTGCAGCTTGACGCGGTCGGCGTCGCTGCTGCCCATTTCGGCAATGCGCTGCCCTTGGCGCACCACCTGGTCTTCACGCACCAGCAGCGCCTGGTTGTGCGCGTAGGCGGTCAGGAAGGTGTTGTTGTGCTTGATGATGACCAGATTGCCGTAGCCGCGCAGCCCCGCCCCGGCGTACACCACCCGGCCCGCCGCCGCCGCCAGCACCGGGTCGCCGGCGCGGCCAGCAATGCCGATGCCCTTGTTGCGCGACTCATCGAACGGAACGATCACCGGGCCGGCGGCGGGCCAGATCAGGCTGATGGTGTCGGCCGCAGCCGGTGCCGGCGCCGGTGCAGCCGCAACGGTGCCGGGCGCTGCACGGACCTGCCCAGGCGCTGCCGCAGGGGCAGTGGGGTCGGTGAGCGCACGGCCTTGCACGCTGGGTGTGGCCACCGGGGCCGCCGTGGTGCCGGCTGCGCCTGGGGCAGGGGCTGCCGCAATTGCGCGTGCAGCCACTGCAGATTCGGGCGGCGCCACCCGCAGCACCTGCCCGACTTCGATCCGGTCCGGGTTCGTAATGCTGTTCCAGGCGGCGATGTCGCGCCAGCTCTGGCCCGTCTCCAGGCCGATGCGTATGAGCGTATCGCCAGGACGCACGGTATAAAACCCGGGCTGACCGGCGTTTTCTGCTCCGGCTGGCAAAGGCGCGGTGGCCGCCCGGACTGCGGGCACCGGGCTGCGCTCGGTCACCGGGGCACGCTGTTGCGGCGGTGCGGCGCAGCCCGCCAACAGCACGGCACTCAGGGCCAAACCGCCCCAAAGGGCCGTGGAGCGGCCGAACCGCCTTTGGCCCAACCCAAACAAGGCGCCTGCGCTGCACCCGCCAAACCCATGCCCCACAGTGGGCGCAACCCTTGCATCCATTCGATACCCCATCAATGATCCCATCAGGCTAGCACAGAGTCAGCCCACCCCAGATTTTAGGGGTACAAAGCGCACCGCATCGAGCACCTGCCGCTTCCAACCTTGGGCTGTGCGCTCGATCAATACCAGATGCTGCTGACCCGGGCTGAGTTCCGTCGGCGCCACCAAGCGGCCACCGATTTCCAGTTGCTCCAGCCAGGCGCTGGGCAGCTCGGGCCCGGCAGCGGCGGCAACGATGCCGGCGTAGGGCGCGCCAGCGGGGTAGCCGAGCATGCCGTCGCCCAAGATCAGGTGCAGATTGGGCAGGCGCAACTCGCGCAGGTTTTCGCGCGCACGCTCGTGCAGGCCGCGCAGGCGCTCGATGCTGTACACCTCGCGGCACAGCAGGCTTAAAAGCGCCGCCTGGTAGCCGCAGCCGGTGCCCACCTCCAGCACCCGCCCCAGCGGCAGCGGGCGGCCCGCGCACAGCAGCTCGAGCATGCGCGCCACCATGGTCGGCTGCGAAATGGTCTGCCCCAAGCCGATCGGCAGGCTGATGTCTTCGTAGGCTTGCGAGGCTAGGGCGGTATCGACAAAGCGGTGCCGCTCCACCGTGGCCATGACACGCTCCACCGCCGGGTGCTTCAAACCTTGCGCCACCAGCCGGCGCACCAGCGCCAGCCGCACCGCCTCGGAATCCAGCCCGCTGCCCCGGGGTGCGGGCGCTGTGGCGGCACCCCGGCCCGGCTTGGCTGAACTGCCCAAACCGCCCGGTGACTTGGCCGCCTGGGCTGCCTGAGCCACCGCAGCGCTGCGTGTAGCAAGCTGGGGCTTCAAGCCCGGAATCTGGGCCGGAAATGCTGGGCGATGCGCCGTGGCTGGAGCGCCAGCCGCCGCCGGACCTGATCCAGGTTTGGGGCGGTTCATGGTTGCGCGGGTTGCGCCCCGGGCGCGGGCATCGCCACCGGCTGCGTGGTGGGCTGCGTTACGGGTACGCTAGGGCGCACCCGCGACCACTGCGCCACCGACTGGCCCCAGTAGGCCAGGCGCGCGTGGTCGGTTAAATCGACTTGCAGCGGCGTGACGGTGACAAAACCGTGCTCGGCGGCATGAAAATCGGTGCCTTCGGCGTCGTCCTTGGCTGGCCCAGCGCTGCCGATCCAATACATGGTGTCGCCGCGCGGGTTGACCTGGGTGATGACGCGCTCGGCCGCGTGGCGCCGCCCCAGCCGCACCACCTTAAAGCCGCGCAGCTCACTCAAAGGCACACACGGCACATTGACGTTGAGCAGCCACGGCTCGGCCGGGTGCGGGTGCTCGGCCGAGCGCGGAAGCGCCGCGGCCTGCACCGAGGGCAGCAAATGCCGCACCAGCTCCTGCGCCTTGGCGGCAGCAGCGTCCAGGTGCCGCCAGCCCTTTTCGGTCTGCGAAAAGGCAATGGCTGGGATGCCAAACAAATAGCCTTCCATGGCGGCCCCGACGGTGCCGGAGTAGATCGTGTCGTCGCCCATGTTGGCGCCGTTGTTGATGCCCGAGACCACCAGATCGGGCGTGTAGCCCAGCAGCCCGGTGAGCGCAATGTGCACGCAGTCGGCCGGGGTGCCGTTGATGTAGCGAAAGCCATTGTGGCCCGCAGTCTGCACGTAGAGCGGCGAGTGCAAGGTGAGCGCGTTCGACTTGGCGCTGTTGTTGTGCTCGGGCGCCACCACCTCGACGCTGGCGACCTCGCACAGGGCCTCGTACAAGGCCACGATGCCCGCTGCCTGATAACCGTCGTCGTTGGACAAAAGGATCTTCATTGCGCACGATTGTAGGCCGTCGCTGCCGAGACAGCCCAGCCCGACGCAACAGAGCAAGCAAACATATGATGATTGCACCCCCAACCTTTGAGGAGAGCACCATGCACGCTTGGATTTGCGACAACCCGACCGGAATCGATGCCCTGCGCTGGCAGGAGCAACCCACCCCGCAACCGCAAGCCGGGCAGGTGCTGATCGAAATTCGGGCCGCCAGCCTGAACTTCCCCGACCTGCTCATCGTGCAGAACAAATACCAGATCAAACCTGCACTACCCTTTGTGCCGGGGGCCGAGTACGCCGGCATCGTGCGCGCCGTGGGTGCCGGGGTGACGCACCTGCAACCCGGCCAGGCGGTGGCCTGCCTGAGCGGCACCGGCGGCTTTGCCACCCACACCCTGGCTCCGGCGGCGCTGTGCCTGCCGCTGCCACCCGGCTTTGACCTGATAGCCGCCGCCGCCTTCATCATGACCTACGCCACCTCCTACCACGCCCTGCTCGACCGGGGTGCCCTGCAGGCGGGCGAAACCGTGCTGGTACTCGGAGCGGCAGGCGGGGTGGGCACGGCGGCCATACAAATCGCTCGCCAAGCCGGTGCCACCGTAATCGCCGCCGCCTCCAA
>JGI24109J20143_1000186_pt1 | contig 14844 bp, 13 predicted proteins | sample Subbio11_8B_AprC_FD_20143 | JGI IMG/M metagenome (IMG submission 20143) | reverse complement strand
GCGAAGCAGCCGCTAATCCTAGCGGCGGGGCAGGGTTGACGGCCGGAATAGGTGCGGGAATCGGGTTAGGTGGTGTAATCCAGCAATCTTTGCAGGGGATGGCTCCTGGTGCTCAAAACGTACCGACAGCTGCTGCAGCCGGTGGGGCAGCCGCGGCAGGTGCAATGCCCTCGGTTATGACCCCCTCTGAAGCAGCCCAGGTATTGCGTGTTTCGGAAGAAGATGTCATTGCCGCCATAACCGCCGGGGATTTAAAGGCTAAAAAGATTGGGAATGCATACCGGATCAGCAAAGAAGCACTGGTTGATTTTCTCAAGGGTTAAACTGGAAAAAACCGGTTGAAAATAATCGGCAGGTTTACTCGTCTTTTTCAACCCAGGCCTTATGGAATTCATTCGGATGATTGGATATCACCTTAATCGATGTGCTGCCGGGGGGTGGCTGGCTTCGCCAGCCACCCCCAAATTGCGTCTACGGCTTGGGAGATCTCAAGGTGATCAACGTTTACGGTGCCAGGACGAGAAGATTGAAGACAATGGGGAGATTTTATGAATCTTCACGAATACCAATCCAAACAAATTTTTTCTAAGTATGGAATCCCGATTCCACGCGGGCGAGTGGCAGCCAATTCGAGTGAGGCTAAGCAGATCGCTGAAGAATTAAGTGGACGGGTGGTTGTCAAATCTCAGGTACTCGTTGGTGGACGTGGTAAGGCTGGCGGGATCCGTTTGGCAAAATCGGCCGAACAGGCTGAGGAACTCGCAACCTTGATTCTGGGTATGGAAATTAAAGGCCTTCCGGTGCGAAAGGTGTTGATCGACGAAGCTGTCGGGATCGACAAGGAAATTTATCTTAGCATTACGAACGATCGCTCAACGCGCCAACCCATTATGATGGCTTCCGGCGAGGGCGGTGTCGAAATCGAGGAAGTCGCTCTGCGGGCACCCGAAAAAATCATCAAAGTGCTGATCGACCCGCTTCTCGGGTTGAGAGAATTTCAATCTCGCGATATCGCCGTTTCAATGGATCTGCCAAAAGAATATTGGCGCCCGTTTATCCAGATCGCTGAAGGATTGTGGCGAGTATATAGTGAAAATGATGCGACCTTGGTTGAAATAAACCCCCTGGTGATTACCAAAGACAAGCGTTTATTGGCTTTAGATGGCAAAATGAGCATTGACGAGAATGGACTCTTTCGGCATTCGGAGATCGCAGAAAAGCGCGATTTGGATGTGGAAGCGCCGCCAGAAATTGAAGCGCGTAAATATGGGCTTTCATACATCAAACTCGATGGTGAGATTGGCTGTATGGTCAACGGGGCCGGTCTGGCAATGGCTACGATGGATATCATCAAACTCTCGGGAGGCAGCCCAGCTAATTTCCTTGATATCGGCGGAGGTGCTGGGGCGGATAAAGTGGCCGCTGCCTTACGGATCATCCTCTCGGATGGAAATGTTAGAGCTGTTTTGATCAATATTTTTGGTGGTATTACCCGTTGTGATGAGGTTGCACGAGGAATTTTGAGCGCCATTTCCGAGGTCCAACCAAAAGTGCCGATGGTGGTGCGGCTTGTCGGAACGAATGCTGAAGGTGGTCGCCACTTATTAGCAAACGCCAACCTGATCACTGCCGAGACGCTGGTGGAGGCTGCCCAGAAATCGGTGGCGGTTGTCCGAGAGGTTACGCCATGAGCATATTAATCAACAAAAATTCGCGGATATTGGTCCAAGGAGTCACAGGGCACGAGGGACTCTTCCACACCCAACAAATGGTCGAGTATGGTACTCATGTGGTGGCCGGAGTCACTCCTGGAAAAGGAGGCGATTGGGTTCTAGATGGAAAAGTACCTGTTTTCGACTCTACCAAGGTGGCTGTAGATGCAACCGGAGCGAATGTTTCGGTTATTTTTGTGCCGGCCCGGTTTTCTACCGATGCTATCTTCGAAGCGGCTGACGCAGGGATTCCATTAATTTTTTGTATTACCGAAGGGATCCCAATTCAAGACATGATGCGCGTGCGCACATACCTCAATCAAAAAGGTGTTCGACTGGTGGGACCGAATTGTCCGGGTGCATTAACCCCAGGGGAAGCCAAGGCAGGGATTATCCCCGGTAATATTGCCATTCCAGGAAATATCGGGGTTGTCTCACGTTCAGGAACTTTAACTTACGAAGTTTTATATGCTTTGAAACTCAAAGGCATGGGCGTCAGCACTTGTGTTGGAATTGGCGGAGACCCGGTCATCGGGATGAATTTTATCGAAATCCTGGGGCTTTTCGAAGCAGACCCATTTACCGATTATGTGGTCTTAATTGGCGAAATTGGCGGTTCCGAAGAAGAACGCGCGGCTGAATATATCTCACGATATATGACCAAGCCGGTGGTTGGTTTTATCGCTGGGCAGACCGCCCCGCCTGGAAAACGGATGGGTCATGCTGGGGCAATCATCGAAAGGGGAAGCGGTACTGCTGCGGATAAAATCCGAGCGCTAGCCAATTCCGGAGTGGTGGTCGCTCGTCACCCTGAGGAAATCCCCGATTTATTAATAAGCTAAACAACCTTCGGGTATTTTGAAATGAATATCATAAGGATTTAAGGGATAAGATTTAAGCTACGATCCGGAAGATGAATTTTTATTTTTTCTGGGTTGTTACGTAGTCTACTGCATTTTGGACAGTTCTTATCTGGCGGGCATCCTCATCGCTGATGGCCAGGTCAAACTTCGCACTCAGGCCATCTATTAAGAAGAATTGATCCATTGAGTCGGCTTTGAGGTCTTCGATGAAACGCGTTTCTGGAGTAATTTCAGAACCATCAACTTTTAGGACTTCAACAATAACGGCCTTCACCTCTTCAAATAAATCGCTCATTTGATACCTCCGATAGGGATGATCGCATTGATGTTATTGTATCTTTACTGGCGTTTCTGTCAAGCCTAAGTACATGAAGATATAGCAAGAATTGTCCACCCGCATAGGCAGGGTGAGGTATGGTTTGGGATTGAAAGTACCCAAAGATGCAGAGTTTATGCTAACCTTTGGTATACTAAAAATAGGTGTTGGAGGTCAATGGACAAAGACTTACCGCAAATTTCTATTCGAAAAGCTGACCACATTCGAATTAATCTGGAAGAGGATGTGCGTTCTGGTAACCGCACCGGTCTTGAGCGGTTATTTTTTCAGAATGAAGCCCTGCCTGATTTCAATCTGAATCGAGTTGATTTATCCATTGAGTTGTTTGGAAAAAAATTGGCGGCCCCGATATTAATATCCTCAATGACCGGGGGTACCGATCGAGCGATCATCCTCAACCAACGGCTGGCAGAAGCAGCGCAAACTAAAAAGATTGCCCTTGGGGTTGGCTCTCAGCGGGCTGCGCTGGAAGATCCTGACCAGGCAGAATCGTTTGAGGTTCGAAAAACCGCTCCAAATGCCTTAATTTTCGCCAACCTGGGGGCGATTCAATTAAATTATGGATACGGGATCGATCATTGCATTCGTGCTGTGGAAATGGTAGAAGCGGATGCACTTTTTCTTCATTTGAATGCGCTTCAAGAGGCATTGCAACCCGAGGGCGATACGAATTTTCTCGGTTTACTCCCAAAAATCGAACAGGTGTGTAAAACTTTGCCGGTCCCCATCATCGTCAAAGAAGTTGGTTGGGGAATTTCCGGAGAAACTGCCCGGCGGTTAGCAGAGGCCGGGGTTCGTGGAGTGGACGTGGCTGGGGCTGGAGGAACATCCTGGTCGCAGGTAGAAATGCACCGGATGAACGATCCGCGGTTTGCACGTGTAGCCGCAGCTTTTCGTGATTGGGGAATTCCAACCGTTGATGCAATCCGCCAGGTGAGAGAGAAAGCACCAAATTTGGTTTTGTTTGCTTCCGGCGGGATAAGAAACGGGGTGGATATTGCCAAGTGCATCGCTTTAGGTGCCAGCCTGGCCGGATTGACCGGACCATTCTTAAAAGCTGCCGTGCAGTCATCTGAGGATGTTTTGAATGTAGTGGATGAGTTAACGGATGCGCTCAGAATTTGCATGTTTGCTGCAGGCGCAGCAGATATCTCTAAACTGAAAACCATATCTTTGGTGGAGAGATAGGGGGCGGATGATCGTGCTAAATCCAATGGTTCTCGAAATGAAAGGTCAAATCGACCTTGAGATCCATCGGCTGGTGGCGCATCCATTGCTTGAAGAATACCCTGGTTTGGGTGAAATGCTCCGATTTCATTTTGGGTGGGATGGGGAAGGAAACGGACCTGATGCCTTAGGAAAACGAATCCGACCTCTGATCGTGCTGCTGAGTTGTACAGCGGTAGGCGGAAATTGGAATCATGCTTTACCTGCTGCAACCGGGGTTGAACTCTTGCACAATTTCTCATTGATTCATGACGACATCGAGGATGGCAGTCCACTACGTCATGGACGGGCAACCTTATGGAATAAATGGGGTCAGGCATTAGCAATCAATGCCGGTGATGCATTGTTTACCCTTGCATATGCAGCGATTTTTGACTTGAACCAAACCATTTCACCTGGGGCGGCCCAGGAAGCCATAAGAATTTTTAATGAGACTTGTATTCGCCTTACCGGTGGGCAGCACCTGGATATTGCTTTTGAAAGGGAACGCAGCATCTCGGAAGGAAAATACTGGCAAATGATCGGTGGAAAAACGGCTGCGCTATTATCCGCTTGTGCCAGGTTAGGCGCTCTGATTGGGGGAGCACCAGAATCACAAATCGAATTCTTCGGCAATTTTGGTACGAAACTTGGTTTGAGCTTTCAAGTTCAAGATGATTGGCTCGGATTGTGGGGAAATTTGGCGGAAACGGGAAAATCTAGCGAGAGCGATTTGGTGACCGGTAAAAAGACACTCCCGGTTGTTTTTGCGCTGGAGAAAAATTCCTCTTTTGCCAAACGATGGCGGCAAGGCCCTATCTTATCCCATGAGGTCTCGGAATTGTCGCATCTATTAATCGAAGAAGGTGCCCAAGCGTACACAGAAGGACAGGCGACCCGGCTGACCAGGGAAGCTTTGGAGGCTTTAGAAATGGCAACCGGGGGTAGTCGATCCGGTGCGGCCTTGAAAGAATTGGCCGAGACGTTGCTCAAGCGGAGTCGTTGATTAAAAAACGTTCGATTTCGACCCCAACTGCTTTTGCAGAACCCGCTGCGGCGGGTTTTTCTACTCGCACCCGAACACCTTGGACCCCCACTTCCTTAAGGCATAATTGGGCAATATCCGCAGCGAGGGCTTCAACCGTATAACGGGTTGCTGTTTCCACTAGAGCGATGGTTTTTTGAGCGATGGTATGGTAATTGATGCAGTCCTGAATGTTGTCGCTCATGGCGGCTTGGTGGGTATCACCAAAGAGGGTGAGAGAGACTAAAATATCTTGGGCTTGGTATCGTTCGGAATCATTGATGCCGATGACTCCACGGGTGCCCAACTGATTAATAAAGACCTGATCCATTTTCACCTCAAGATAGATTATTCAGGGTTAGATTGCGGAGTTTGTGCTTCCGGGAGGATATTATTATGGGTTAGCCTGCGGTTCAACAATACAAGAGCGCCTGCTAGAATAAGCCATGCGGTTATCTGGCTAGAACGGAGGGATTCGATTAGGATCGGGCTATCTCCGCGAAAGGTTTCAAGGAAAATGCGAGCTAGAGCGCTTGAGCCGATCCAAACTAAAAACCTGACTCCTGATGGATTGAATCGTGAACCGGATCGAGGCCAAACCAGGAGGGCGATCAACCCGGCGGATAAAATAAAATAAATTTGTGAAGGGTGGCGCCATTCACCCCACAAGTGGATACTCCACGGCAGGTTGGCAGGTGCACCGAAAGCATCACCGGAGGAAAGTTGAGCGAAACCGAATGCAATTGCCAAGACTGCAAAACCGGGTGTAAAGACGTCGAGGGTTTTCCAAAATGGCAGTCCCTTACGCTGGCCATAAATGAAGGCGGCCAATAAGCCTATGACTCCGCCCCCGAACGTATCCATCATTTGCAGGGTGAGTGAGAATAAACCCGTCCAATTATTTTGAAAAGCGGCTGGGTTTTGTGCAGCGAAAGAAAGGCGTGCACCAAAGATGCCCGCCACCATGGTTAAGAGAGAAAGGGAATAGATGTGATCGGAATCGATTTTCAGGAAACGAGCATATTTCTCAGCCTGAGTTAATCCAATCCACACACCAATGAGAAGGATCAACCCAGGGGTTTGAATAGCCAATGGACCAAGGTTAAGAATTGGGAGCATTAAGGCTGCTCCTTTACCAACCGAGTAATTTCAGCTCGCAAAAGGGCTTCGGCCAGCGGCCCACCATAGATCACCTTGCTAATTATGCCCTTGCGGTCGATAAAAAAGGTAGTGGGCAAGGCACTGACTTGATAGGTACGAGCAGTTGCACCGGTAAGGTCTTCGAGAATGGGAAAAGTCAATCCTCTTTCGGTAATAAACCTGCGGGCTGCCAAGGGATCATCCTGGTTGGAAGCGTTGACAGCCAGGATAGTCACACCGTAGTGACCGAACTCTTCGTAAACTGCCTGCATGGCTGGCATTTCGGCGCGGCAGGGTGGACACCAACTGGCCCAAAAATTGACAATGACTACCTGGCCCTGGAAATCGCTAAGAGAAATGGAGCTGCTATCGAAGGAAGTAAGGGAAATCTGTGGGGCAGGAAACCCCTGGCGAGCGGCAGCTGGCCTATTTTGGGTGGGTGGGGGGCTAATAAAGGCGGTCAGCACGATCCAAGCGGCAGCCAAGACCAAAACAAGAGGAAAAAACCAACGACGGTTATCAAAAAGGGAATTCACGATTTAATGGTATTTGCGAAGTGGGCAAGTGTCAAGGGAACTGGCAGGTAAATGGCAGGTAAATGTTAACTGGTAGGTAACCTGATTTGAAAACCCTTGACATACCGATGGGAATTTGCTATGATCTCCCCATACCCCCCCCACCAGGGGAGGGGTGAAGGAAAAAGATGAAAGATGATCAGATTTTAGCTCGCTTAAAAACCGCAGAAGGTCACTTGCGTGGTATCCAACGGATGGTTGAAGAAGATGCGTATTGTATCGATATTATCCGCCAAATTCAGGCGGTGCAATCCGCGCTAAATAAAGTCAGCACACGCGTCCTGGAGGGACATCTGAACGGGTGTTTGCTCCATGCGGTCCGTGGAGAGGATCCCGACGAGCGCGAGCGTGTATTAAAAGAGATCGCCGATGTATTCCAAGCGGCGACCAGTGTTTAACTCATACCTTATGGAGGTTTAAAAATGAACACGGTTACCTATACTGTCCCGGGGATTCACTGCAACCATTGCATCCACACGATCAAAATGGAGGTGGGTGAGATGGAAGGTATCCAGTCGGTTGAAGCCGACCTGGCTGGCAAAGAAGTGGTTGTTAACTTTACAGATCCTGCAACCCCCGAGAAGATCAAACTTTTGTTAAAAGAAATTAATTATCCGGTGCAGGAAGTTTAGAAAGGTCAATCAGAAAGCAGGATTTCGTGAGGTAGAATCCTTGTGTGGATTTCCAAAACTCGCGAAAGGGTTATGAAAATTAATCTAAAACCTGAATATCCTAAAAAATAACCTTATTCTAAGGTACCTAATCGTTCATAGGTGATTTAATGATTGCGAGCAAACAAATTGTATTACCGGTAACTGGAATGACGTGCGCTAATTGTGTAGCGACCATCGAACGCAGCCTGAAGAAAGAAAAGGGGGTAGGTTCGGTTGTCGTAAACCTTTCCTCCGAGCGTGCCACAGTCGAGTACAACCCTGAACTGGTCGGATTGGAAACCCTGATTGGGAGAGTTGATCGCGCCGGCTACGGAGTTGCGTATGGTGAGGCAAATATTGCGGTTATCGGTTTGAGTGATGATAACGATGCCCGCAGGTTGGAAAAAGTTATCGAAAAAATTTATGGAGTCACCAAGGTACAGGTAAATCTCGTAACCGAGAATTTACGGGTGACGTATGTTCCTACGCTGGTCAGTCAAAATGATTTAAGGCGGGCGATGCGGGGAGTTGGGTTTTCTGCGGTTGAAAGTGGTGGTGATGAACGGGATGCTGAAGCTGAGGCGAGGGCAGCGGATATCAAACATCAAAGACAATTGCTTATCACAAGTTTGATCTTCACTGTTCCGCTGTTCTTGCTATCTATGGGGCGGGACTTTGGCTTACTGCCACCTGCNTGGAGCCACGCTGCCTGGGTTAACTGGTTGATGTTTGCGATGGCCACGCCTGTGCAGTTCTACGTTGGCGCNCCATATTACCGACGTGCTTATCAAGCTATACGGAATCGAGCTGCCAACATGGAAGTCCTGATCGTAATCGGGACTACAGCAGCCTATCTTCATTCGATTGCCATCACGATAGGCCTGTATAAAGATCATGTCTACTTTGAGATCGCAGCAGTCATCATTACCTTTGTCTGTTTAGGAAAATTCCTGGAGGCCCGGGCAAAGGGAATGACCAGTGAAGCCATTAAAAAGTTGATGGGCTTACAAGCGCGAACAGCCCTGGTCGAGCGTGATGGTCAAGAAATGCAAATCAGTGTCGACGAGGTGAAACCCGGTGACCTGGTTTTGGTGCGCCCCGGTGAGAAAATTCCTGTTGATGGGGTGGTGGTGGAAGGCCGGTCTACAGTTGATGAATCGATGCTGACAGGCGAGTCGTTGCCGGTGCTTAAAAGTCCTGGAGATGCTGTAATCGGAGCTACGCTTAACAAGCAGGGGGCATTTAAGTTTGAGGCCACCAAAGTGGGTAAAGAAACTGCATTGGCGCAAATCATCCGTTTGGTGGAGGAGGCCCAAGGCAGCAAAGCCCCCATTCAAAATTTGGTAGATAAAGTCACGTCGATATTTGTGCCGGTTGTTTTCGGGATTGCGGTGATTACATTTTTGGCCTGGCTGATTGTGGCACCGCCAGCGATGCATGGCGAGACATCCGTGTTTGCCCGGGCGCTTGTTTCAACGGTGGCCGTGTTGGTGATTGCCTGTCCATGTGCCTTAGGATTGGCTACCCCCACAGCCATTATGGTGGGGACGGGAAAAGGTGCGGAAATGGGTGTCCTGATCCGCAACAGTGAAGCGCTGGAGAGGGCGGGTCGGATTAGTAAGGTTGTCCTTGATAAAACCGGTACGATCACGCGTGGCCAGCCGGCAGTGACCGATGTATTTGCTACCACAGATTGGGAACAAGGTGACCAGGCAGAGCGAGAGTTAATCCGTCTGGCAGCTAGTGTGGAGCAGGTGAGTGAGCATCCATTGGGCGAGGCAATCGTTGCCGAAGCGGGCGAGCGGGGAATACCATTGAGTAAACCGAGTGGTTTCAAAGCCGAGATTGGTCAGGGAATCGAGGCCGAAGTGGATGGAGTCCGGTTAATGATTGGCAGCCCGCGAATGTTTGAGCTACAAGGTATTGGTTTGAACGGCCTGGGACCAACCATCGAAAAAATCCAAAATGAGGCAAAGACCGCCATTTTGGTCAGTATGGATGGTAAGGTCCGCGGGGTGATTGGGGTTGCGGATACGATAAAGGATGGTTCTATCGAAGCGGTCGCTGCTCTGCGACGGCTTGGTTTGAAAGTAGCGATGTTGACCGGTGATAACCGGCGGACAGCCGAAGCGATCGGCCGGCAAGCTGGGGTCGACACGGTACTAGCCGATATTTTGCCACAAGGAAAAAGCGAAGCGATAAAAAAGCTTCAATCCGAGGGGGAAATTGTTGCGATGGTAGGAGATGGGATTAATGATGCCCCAGCTTTAACCCAGGCGGATGTTGGAATTGCAATAGGTACCGGTACGGACGTGGCGATGGCAGCTGCACCGGTTACCCTGATTAGCGGTGATCTGCGCGGTGTAGTCCGTGCCGTTACCCTCTCCCGGCGTACCCTCCGAACGATCAAACAAAACCTGTTTTGGGCGTTTTTTTACAACACTATCCTCATCCCAGCGGCAGCCTTCGGATTACTCAACCCAATGCTAGCCGCCGCAGCAATGGCTTTTAGCAGCGTATTTGTGGTAAGCAACAGTCTTCGTCTGGCTAAGACAAAACTTTAGGGTAACCAAATCTTAACCAAGCTTCAAACCCTGGCTGTCCCTTCAAGGCCAGGGTCATTGGATTTTTAAAACCGAGCCCACTTAACAAGAAAGATGATAATCGATGGCGGAAGGCTTTTTACATCCAGTCAATGATGAACTCTTCGGCAGGCAATTTTAGGGGGCACCCATCCTCTTTGGAAAGAAATATAATGGTAGAATGGTTAGTTGTAAATTCTCATTAATTTTCGGAATTGAATTTTTTTCTAAACCAGGAATAGGATGATCTTTCGATGGCAATCGCAGCAGACTTAGAACAACGCATGATCAACACCATTCGTTTTGTGGCAGCCGATGGTGTGCAAAGGGCCAACTCCGGGCATCCAGGGTTGCCGATGGGCACAGCCGTCATTGCCTATACGTTATGGACTCGTCACCTCAAGCATAGCCCGCTCAACCCTCATTGGGTGGATCGTGACCGCTTTATCCTTTCAGGTGGGCACGGATCGATGCTGATTTATTCCATGCTGCATTTGACCGGATATGATTTGAGTCTCGATCAATTGAAGAATTTTCGCCAATGGGGGAGCCTGACCCCTGGACATCCAGAATATGGGTTGACGCCCGGTATAGAAACCACAACCGGTCCACTCGGACAGGGCTTTGCAAATGGGGTCGGGATGGCGATTGCTGAGGCACACCTGGCGGCTATCTTCAATCGCCCGGGTTACGATATTGTCGACCATTATATTTATGCCTTGGTAACCGATGGGGACCTGATGGAGGGTGTGTCCTCCGAAGCGGCTTCGCTGGCAGGCCATCTTAAATTGGGAAAGCTCATTTATTTTTACGATGATAACCGTATTTCGATCGATGGATCGACCGAATTAGCATTTACTGAAGACCGCGGCAAGCGCTTCGAAGCCTACGGCTGGCAGGTGATCCGTTCCGTAGATGGAAACAATGTTAAGGAAATTCATGCGGCTATTCGTAAAGCAAGGAAAGACTCACGACCATCCTTGATCCTTTGCCGGACACAGATTGGGTATGGATTACCGACTCGTCAGGGTACAGCCAAAGCGCATGGCGAGCCGCCAGGCGAAGATGAACTACGCCGGGCAAAAGAAAAACTTGGCTGGCCACAGGAACCTGATTTTTTTATCCCCGAGGACGCATTAGCCGCCTTCCGTAAAGCGGTATCTTCTGGTAAACAGGTTGAAAATTCCTGGCAGAAACGGTTTGAAGCATACCGCTTAGAATATCCGCAATTGGCAGCAGAATTCGAGCGGAGATTAGCTGGTGAATTTCCGGTGGGGTGGGATGAGGATCTGCCAGAATTTCCGGCGGATAAAAAGGGAATGGCTACGCGGGCTGCCTCTGGTAAAGTATTGAACGCATTGGCTGTAAAGCTGCCGGAAGTGGTAGGCGGTTCGGCCGATTTAACCCCTTCAAACAATACTTGGATCAACGGCAGCAAACCATTTCAGGCATTTTCGGGCGATGGCCGCTACTTGCACTTTGGGGTACGTGAGCACGGGATGGGTTCGATCGTTAATGGGATGGCGCTTCACAAAGGAGTAATCCCATTTGGGGCCACTTTCCTGGTTTTTTCAGATTACATGCGCCCGGCCATTCGGCTCTCCGCTCTTTCGCACATCCAAAGTCTGTGGATTTTTACCCACGACAGTATCGGGTTGGGAGAAGATGGGCCAACCCACCAACCGGTAGAACACCTTGCATCCCTACGCGCTATTCCTCACCTTAATGTCATTCGACCGGCCGACGCCAATGAAGTTCGTGAGGCATGGAAAGTGGCTTTGTTATTAAAAAACACCCCAACCGCAATGGTGTTATCTCGACAGAATGTGGCAGTGCAGGATCGGACCAGCCTGGCACAAGCGGAGGGAGTATCCAAAGGCGCCTATGTGTTGGCAGACCTGGGGGGTGGTAAACCACAAATGATATTGATGGCGTCTGGTTCGGAGGTCGAGTTGATCGTCGAGGCTGGATACAGCCTGATCGCGGAAGGGATCAATTTACGATTGGTTTCCTTTCCAAGCTGGTTTTTATTTGACCAACAGGATGCGTCTTATCGCGATGAGATTATGCCACCATCCATTAAACTGCGACTGGCGGTAGAAGCGGGTGTATCGCAGGGTTGGAACCGCTATGTTGGCGATCAGGGGCGGGTGATCGGCGTCGAGCGGTATGGAGCCTCAGCGCCATACAAAATCATCTTCGAAGAGTTTGGATTAACCGTAAACCGGGTATTGCGGGAAGCGCGCAGCATGTTGGGTTTAACTTGAGGTCTTTGGCAGGAGGATAAATTGCGCATAGCCATTTCTTGTGATCATGCTGGACTGTCCTTTAAGCAAATCATCAGCGAAACCGTACAGGCGGCCGGCCATGAGGTTGTAGATTTGGGAACTTTCGGACCAGAAGCCGTCGATTACCCTGATTTTGCCGAAAAGGCGGGGCTGGCAATCCAACGCGGTGAAGTTGAGCGTGCAATTGTGGTTTGTGGTTCTGGAATTGGTGCCAGTATTGCGGCAAATAAAATCCATGGTGTCTTTGCGGGGTTATGTCATGATAGCTATTCTGCTCGCCAAGGGGTAGAGCATGACGATATGAACATGATATGTCTCGGAGCACGGGTCATTGGACCCGAAATAGCTAAGGATGTGGTCAAGTCGTTTTTAGGTGCAACGTTTTGTCATGAAGAACGACACCTTCGCCGGGTGAATAAAATTAAGATGATCGAAAAAAGGAATTGATGTTACCGCGCTTGTGGGGTGTAACGTGTTTGAATCGGAAAGTGAGGTTCGATGAACCGGATTGATGATCTACATAAATTAGGCCAATCGGTTTGGTACGATAATATTCAACGCTCATTGTTGGAAAACGGTGAGCTGGCCCAGATGATCAAAGATGGTCTCATCCGTGGGGTTACATCAAACCCTTCCATTTTTTATAACGCGATTACTAAATCCAATGACTATCATGCTGCCTTAAAGCCGATGGCATGGGCCGGATGGTCAACCAACCAGATATTCACCCAACTCGCAATTGAAGATATTCAGGCAGCGGCTGACCTTTTTAAACCTTTGTATGAACAAACCTATGGAATGGATGGTTATGTAAGCCTGGAAGTAAGCCCCTTCTTAGCAAAGGATACAAATGGCACGATAGCCGAAGCTCGCCGGTTGTGGAATCTTGTAGGGCGACCTAATTTAATGATCAAGATTCCAGCCACTCATGAAGGGATTCAGGCCATCCGGGAAACGATCACAGCAGGGATCAATGTCAATGTGACATTGATTTTTTCGCTTGTGCGTTATGCCGAGGTAATCAACGCCTTTTTGGGCGGGCTGGAAGATCGCCTGGCAAAAGATCTGCCCATCGGTCATATCGCCTCGGTAGCGTCTTTCTTTGTCTCACGGGTTGATTCAAAAGTCGATCCATATCTCGAAACAAGCATAAAGAAAGAAGAATCAAGCGCGGAGGAAGCTCAATCTTTGCTCGGGAAAGCGGCGGTGGCAAATGCACGGCTGGCGTATAAGCTTTTTTTGGACGAATTTTCCGGCGAAAGATTTTTGAAATTGAAACAAAAAGGGGCCAATTTACAGCGCCCGTTGTGGGCTTCAACCAGCACAAAAAACCCAACTTATCGGGATGTGGTTTATGTGGAAGAACTACTTGGACCCGATACCGTCAATACCATGCCACCCCAAACATTGTCCGCATTTGTGGACCACGGCAAGGCAGTTGTTAAACTGAGCTCGGATGTGGAAAAAGAAAGTGAAGTCATTGCCAGGCTTGAGAAACTGGGTATTTCGATGGATTCGGTTGTATCCGAATTGGAAGTCGAAGGTGTAAAGGCATTCGCAGACGCCTTCCGGGCATTGTTGGATGCCATCGAAAACCGCCGGTCAGCGGCAGTGGCTGAACTCGGCAGATTGCAAGCGACAATCCCCGGACAAATCGTCCGTCTTGAACACGCCAGGGTAGTGGAACGGATTTTTGCTATCGATCCGACTTTATGGACCGAAGATACCAACGGCCAAAAAGAAATCCAGGAGCGCCTGGGTTGGTTGGTTTCACCTCAGAGCAGCCGTTCGAAAGTTGAACGATACGTCTCATTAGCAAATGAATGCCGGGAAGCCGGAATGACCCACGCATTACTTATGGGGATGGGCGGTTCTTCTCTTGCACCTGAGGTTTTACGCCTTACTTTTGGGGTAGGTAAGGTGGGAGGGAAAAAAGCCCTTGACCTAAGAATCTTAGATTCGACCCATCCAGACGAGGTGCTGGCAGTTCAAGATCGCATATCAATCAAAAAAACACTTTTTGTCGTCGCGAGTAAATCCGGAACGACAGGAGAGGTGGAAGCGTTTCTGGAATATTTCTGGGCAAAAGCGGTTGAAACCTTAAACGAGAAAGCAGGTGAGCACTTTGTCGCCATCACCGATCCGGGGACGAAATTGGAAAAAACGGCTTACAAATATGGGTTTCGGGCTGTTTTAAGCGGAGATGGGATGGTAGGCGGACGCTATTCGGTATTAACCGCTTTTGGGCTTTTTCCGGCAGCATTAATTGGGATCAACCTGGAAACTTTACTCGAGCGTGGTGGTCGGATGATGGAGCAGTGTTTACCGGGGGTTTCGGCTGGGCGCAACCCGGGGTTAGTTTTGGGGGTAATTCTGGGCGATGCTATAATCGCCGGGCGGGATAAACTAACCATTTTGGTTGACAAGCCCTACGAATCATTGGGTTCATGGCTGGAACAACTGA